>Ga0315294_10000193_pt1 | contig 65733 bp, 66 predicted proteins | sample YL17G13_40_MG_FD_203626 | JGI IMG/M metagenome (GOLD analysis project Ga0315294, IMG submission 203626) | Sediment microbial communities from Yellowstone Lake, YNP, Wyoming, USA - YL17G13_40 | ecosystem: Environmental > Aquatic > Freshwater > Lake > Sediment | place: USA: Wyoming | collected... | reverse complement strand
CCCGGAATTCCCTCAACTTTTTCAACAGCTCTTTTACAGATATCTAAGCTAACTCCTTGTGATAAACCAACACAAATTGCTGATAGTGCATTATAAATATTAAAATCACCTATGAGGCGCAGATTTAATTGGAGGTCTTTATTATTAATATCTCCTTGGTCGAAGCCATAGGTGTATTTTTTCTTGGCTGGAAATTTTAAAAAATAATTGGCATTTTTATCATCAATATTAATGATATGAATTCCTTTTGTTAATTGGAAAAGCTCTCCTTTGGCTGCTCGATACTTTTCAAATCCGCCATGGGCTTCAATGTGTTCTGGACTTAAATTGGTAAAAACAGCTATATCAAAATCAATAAATCTGTGGCGATGTTGCTTAATTCCTTCCGAAGTAACCTCTAAAACTAGATACTGGCATCTGGTATTGACCGCCTGCCTTAAAAATTTCTGGATTTTAAATCGGCCAGGCATTGTCATTTTCAAAAAATTTCCCCATTCTTTTTCTCCAATTTTAAATTTAATACCAGATAAAGAAGCTACCTTATAACCCGCTTTCTCTAAAATTTCCGTTGCTAAATTTACGACCGTGGTTTTACCATTAGTACCTGTCACCCCGATCACTTTTAATCTCCGCGAGGGAAATCGGTATAAAACCGCGCCCAAAAAGGCTAATAAAAAATGGTACCAATCAAGCAAAAAAGAGGGAATAAATTTTTTAATAATTTCTTTCATTTACCAAGCTTTTATTACCGAGCTTCTGAAAGAAGCGAAGGTGAGAAAGAGAATTTCATTCTCTTTCGACTATAAAAGCGAAGTCAAAGAGGTAAACCTCTTTTTCACCCTTCGTTACGACTCGGGTAGGTGAAGAAGAGAGCAAAGCTCTCTTCGCCTTTTTTTATTTTAACCTAAGTTTGAAAAAAGGGGAAATTTAAGGTAAAAATAATTGATATGTTTAAACTCGTCTCGCCATTTAAGCCGACAGGGGACCAGCCGCAGGCAATTGAGAAATTGACTAAAAATCTGAAATCTGGTATTCGGAATCAAATTTTATTAGGAGTCACTGGCTCAGGAAAAACTTATAGCTGCGCTAAAGTGATTGAAAATATTCAAAAGCCGGTCCTTTGGATATCACATAACAAAACTCTTGCCGCTCAAACTTACCAGGAATTTAAGGAATTTTTTCCAGAAAATGCCGTCCACTATTTCGTAAGCTATTATGATTATTATCAGCCCGAGGCCTATATTCCTCAGACCGACACTTACATTGAAAAAGATGCAAAAATTAATGAAGAGATTGACAGATTGAGGCATGCAGCCACTCAAGATTTATTAACCAGGAAGGATATTATTATTGTCGCTTCGGTTTCGTGTATCTACAATATTGGCTCTCCTGAGGATTATCAACAGGTTTCTCTTGAAATTAAACCTGGCCAAAAAATTAAAAGAAAAGATTTTTTAGAAAATCTTTGTGCTTTACAGTATCAAAGAAACGATATCGATTTTAAGCCCGGAACTTTTCGGGTTAGAGGAAACACTATTGATATTTATTTAGTAACCGGTAAAGAAATTTTAAGAATCGAATTTCTCAGTGACGAAATCGATAAAGTTTCTAAAACATCTGTTTCAACTGTTGACATTTACGACACCTGTAGAAAAATTCAACAGATTAAAAGTTTTCAATTATTCCCTGCTCACTTTTGGGTTACTCCCCAAGAAAAATTAAATATTGCTATTGAAAATATAAAGTTAGAATTAGAAGAACAGCTAAAGAAATTAAGAAGAGGAAAAAAACTATTAGAAGCCCAAAGATTAGAGCAGAGAACAAATTATGACTTAGAAATATTAAGAGAAACCGGTTATTGTCATGGGGTTGAGAATTATTCAAGACATTTAGAATTTCGAGAACCAGGCCAAGCGCCCTATGCCCTAATTGATTATTTTCCTAGGGATTCTCTTATTTTTATCGATGAATCCCACATAACTTTATCTCAACTTCACGCCATGGCAAATCAAGACCGAGCGAGAAAGAAGACTTTAATTGAATATGGATTCAGATTGCCATCAGCCATTGATAATCGACCTCTAACCTTCAAAGAATTTGAAGAAAGAGCAAACCGGACAATTTATGTCTCAGCTACCCCAGGAGAGGAAGAGAAAGAAAAAGCCCTTCGACAAGCTCAGGGTAAACCTGGCAAGAAATATATCGTTGAACAATTAATAAGGCCGACTGGACTTTTGGAGCCTTCGATTGAAATAAGACCGACTAAGAATCAAGTGAAAGACTTAATTGAAGAAATTAAAAAAAGGATTCCTAGACGAGAGAGAATTTTAATTTTAACCCTAACTAAAAAATTGGCCGAAGCCCTATCTGATTATCTCTCGGAAGAAGGTATCAAAACTCAATGGCTCCATTCAGAAATTAAAACCTTAGAGAGACCCCAAATTCTTAAAGATTTTAGAGTAGGGAAATACGACGTTTTAGTTGGAATTAATTTATTGAGAGAGGGGCTAGACTTACCAGAAGTGGCCTTGGTAGCCATCTTAGACGCTGATAAAGAAGGATTTTTAAGGTCAGAAACAACTTTAATTCAGACAATGGGTCGAGCGGCTAGACACATTGAGGGTCATGTGATTTTATATGCCGATAGAATCACCCGCTCAATGAAATTAGCCACAGATGAAGTTTTAAGAAGAAGAAAAATTCAGGAAAAATATAATAAAAAATACAATATTATTCCTAAATCTATTATTAAAGAAATAAGAGATTGGCCATTTGCTCCCAAAGCTAAAGAAATTAGCTCAGAGTTTTGGGTAATACGGGATGCCAAACTCTTAGGGAGAGAAATGCGAGAAGCTGCTAAAAATTTAGATTTTGAACGAGCAGCTGAAATTAGAGACTTGATCCTTCAGCTCCGTTCAGGGTCAACCCTGAATAAACCGAGGGGTTGATTAAAAAGATAAAATAAATTAATATAGAATCACTATGCCAATCACTAAATCAGCGAAAAAAGCTTTAAGGCAAAGTAAAAAAAGAAGGGCGAGAAATATTCAGAAAAAGAGGAAAATAAAAGACTTCTTAAAAGAGGTTAAAAATTTAGTTTCTCAAAAGAAAACAGAGGAGGCAAAAAAACTTTTACCTCAGGCTTACAAATTATTAGACAAAGCAGCTAAAGCTGGATTAATGAAGAAAAATACAGCCGCTAGAAAAAAATCGAGAATCACCCGACTCTTAACTAAATCTCAGCAATAAGAAGATCCAGGGCAACTTCTGGCTCTACTTTGCCAGTTTTTATAGCCAAATCTACCTGAAATATTTTTTGGTAGATTTTTTTTAATTCTTCAAAATTAAATTTTCTTGCTTGTTGTGTCGATTTTTGCATGACATAGGGGTGCATTTTTAATTTTTCGTATCCGAAACGGCTTGATTTCACTATCAGCAAGTTTCGAAATTGAAAATTAATCATTGAGAGTAGATATAAAGGAGTGTCTCCTCTCTTTAAATGTTCATGAATTAACTCAATGGCCTGTTTCTTATTTTTGACGGCTATCGCATCGATAGTCTTAAAAATATCGGTTTCGATTTTTGGCTTAACTAAGAGTTCAATATCTCTTTGGGAAATTTCAGGATTTGGACATTTTAATTTGTAACTAACGAGCTTTTTTATTTCATTTTCCATTTGCCAAAGATTATTGCCGACAAATTCAATAAGTTTAATTAAGGCGTTTCCATCAATTTTAGTTTTTAAGCGTACGAATTCTTTTTTAACCCATCTTCTTAATTGTTCTCCTTCTAAAGGTTCAAATTCTTGAGATTTGCCATATTTTTTTAGTAATTTAAAAAGGCTGTCATTTCTGGGGACTTCGCCACTCTCAAAAAACAAAATTATATCTTTGGAATTTATGAATTTTTTTGAATCTTTCAAAAAACTTTCCTTAAACCCTTCTCGGTCGGAGAAAACGCTCTTTAAAACTATCATTTTTTTCTCTGCAAACATTGAAGTTTGCTGAAACTCATCTCTAAAATCTTCAAAACTCAATTCTTTCTCCTCGAAAAACTTCAAGCTTAGTCCACTTTTATGGATTTTTTTGTAACGCTCAATTATTTCATTTAATTTCTGACGACTCCTATATGAATCTTCTCCGTAGAGAAAAATTGTCATAATTTTTGGCAACTTGGGCAAAAATGGGCTGAACGGCCGGCTAATTTTACCCTTTTAATAATTTTGTCACAGCGACTACATTTTTCTCCGGCTCTACGATAAACTTTTCTCGCTTTATCAAAATATCCTTTTTCTCCAGATAACCGCCTGAAATCGGAAAACGATTCTCCTTTTAATTCTATTGCCAAAGGCAGAATTTTTTTAATCGCCATATAAATCTTTCTTAATTTCGCTTCCGATAAATTTGAAACTTCCTTAAAGGGGTGAATTTTGGCTGTCCATAAAATTTCATCAGAATAAATATTTCCAATTCCGGCAATAATTTCCTGATCTATTAGAATTTGTTTAATTTTACCTTTTTTCTTTTTCGATAGTGCTTCTTTAAATTTTTCAAAGGTAAAATTCTTTTCTAATGGTTCTGGTCCAAAGGAGCTTAGCTCCTTTTTAAGTTCTTTTTGGTCTAAAAGTTCGATTTTGGCGAATTTTCTCAAATCGGATAAGGCCAGCATCTCCCCTGAATCTAACCAGAATATCAAATGTAAAAATCTATTCCTCAAGTCTTCGGCCAGGGGGCCAGGGGTTTTTGCCTGCCACCTTCCTTTCTTTTTTACCCATTGCCCAAGAAGCAAATGACCGGTCAGTTTTTGATGAATTAATAGAGTTTTGTTTTCTGAAAGATCAAGTAGAATATTTTTTCCTCTTCGCCAAATTCTCTGAATTTTTCTTCCTTTAATTTGATTTTTGAACTCTTCAAAACTCTTTGGTTTTTTTACTATATTTTTAAAATCTGTCCAAACATCAATAAAGGTCCTTCCTAGGACCTTTTTGTTTAAATCGCGAACAGTTGTTTCTACCTCAGGCAACTCGGGCATTCTACTTCAGAGCGACTTTTATCTTTTCGATAATTTCTCCGGGGGTAAAGTGGGCCTTAATTAGATAATCAATTGCTCCCATCTTGAGGCCTTTTTCCACGTCGTCCTTTTGTCCAAGATTAGAAAGAATAATTACCGGGATTGAAGATAGGGCTGATTCTTTTTTCATCCTGGCCAAAACCTCAAATCCATCAATGCCAGGCAAAATAAGGTCGAGCAAAACCAAATCTGGTTTTTCTTCTATGACCTTTTTAATTCCTTCTTCTCCATCGACTGCTTCCGAAACTCCAAAGTCTTCTTCGTTAAGTTTCCGGACAATCAATTCTCTTAAAAATTTGTCGTCTTCAACAATCAAAATTTTTTTCATAATAAATTTTGATTAAAAGAATCTTGAACGAAGTGAAAGATCCTTGCTATAAGAATAGTTTTAGCCATGATTTAACCAATTTGTTTTTTTACCTTTTCAACTACCTCCTGGGGGTCAAATTCGGTTTTAATTAGCCAATCTTTAGCTCCTAATTTTTGGGCCCTATCGATTTCAACCGGCTGTCCAGAATTAGAAATAACAATTACTGGAATTTTCGCTAATGTCTTATCTTTTTGCATCTCGGTCATCACTCCAAACCCTCCCATCTTTGGCATAATAATATCCAGCAAAATAAGGTCTGGCTTCACCTCTCTCATTGCTTTTAAACCTTCTTCCCCGTCCCGAGTAACCGAAGTCTCGTAACCTTCCATGGTTAATTTTCTTTGAAGGAGATTAATCATTATCTCCTCATCTTCGATTAGCAAAATTTTCTTGGCCATAAATTTTAAAATTTAATTAAAAATCCACAAAAATCATCTCCTAGTAATATTTTACCCTTTTGTTGTCAAGTAAGCAATAGCTCACCACTGAGCAACATCTAGGTCCGAACTATACTTATTGTAACATAAAGATTAAAATTCTTTCAGAAAACCCCAAAACTCTTCTTTCAGCGGCAGAGTGAAATAGAAAGTTGTCCCCTTCCCCTCTTCCGATTTAAACCAGATTTTACCTCTATGGGCTTCGACAATATTTTTGGCGATAAAGAGACCCAAACCAGTACCCTCGGTTTCCATTCTCATTACGTTTACTCCTCGGAAAAACTTAGCAAATACTCGTCCTTGTTGGTCTTTGGGAATCCCCACTCCAGTATCTTTTATTGAAAATTCTATTTCTTTTTCTTTTTCAGCATATCTTAAAGAAATCGTCACTCGGCCGCCCGGAGGAGTGTACCTTACGGCGTTATCGAGAAGATTCTCGATGACCAATCTAATTTTCTCAACATCGACTACCGCTCTCGGTAATTTTTTTTCCGGCTTTTTAAAATCGAGCTCTAGATTTTTTCTTTCAATTTCTTCTTTATAGGCATTTATTACAAATTGAATTAAGTTCTCGATACTTTCGAGAGTGGGCTTATAAAGATATCTCCCCTCTTCAATGCGAGTGATATCTAAGAAGTCATTAATTAAACTAATCATTCTCTCATTTGACTTGTAGGTTTTTTCAACAAAATCTCTTTGCTCGTCGGTTATTTTGCCAAGGTCGCCATCTAACAACATTCTTAAGGCCCATTTAATTGCTGACAGGGGAGTTCTAAGTTGATGGGCAGCCAAAGAAACAAATTCGGTTTTCATTCTTTCAATCACTTTTTCCCGAGTGATATCGTGTAAAATCACCAGGTTGCCCAATTTTTCTTCGCCGCTTACCATGGGGATAGTGGATACTTCCAAGATTAAATTTTCCTTAATCGCTAATTCCTTTCTGAAAATCTCTTTAATCTCTTCCTTAAAAAGAGAGACCAAAGTTGCGAGGGTGGGGAAAGTACTTAATTCTAAAATCGATCTACCTATTATGTCTCTACTTTTTACATCGAAAAAAACTTCAGCATGGGGATTAATCAAGGAAAGATTTCCTTCTTCATTAAATACCAAAAGACCGTCGGCAAAATTAGTAATAATAGATACCGTTTTATTTTTTTCTTCTTCGGCTTTCCTTCTTTCTTCCTCGGTATCTTCAAGCATATTTAAAAGTGCAGTTTGAGCCTGCCTAAGCTCATTTTCTGTAGATTTAATTTCGGTTAAGTCAAAAAGGCCAATAAAGTAGCCGATAATTTCTCCTTCTGCGCTTTTTCTTAATGTGGTAGAAACGCTAACCGGAACCTTTCTTTTATCCTTCGTAAAGATATTAGTTTCTCTTGACCTTACGAAACCTTTTTCAAGGGTCTCTTTAGCTAATTTTTCAATCTCTCTTTTCTCAAAAATCTTTTCTATTGCCGTTCCAATGCTCTCATCTATTTTATAACCAGAAATTTTCTCAAAAGAAGGATTGGCTTCTAAAATTATCCCAATTGAACTAGCAAGACAGACTGGTAAGGGTAAAAAAACAAATAAATCTCTCGAATAACTTTCGAGAGAGGTTAAGTCTTCCAATAAAATAGAAATCTTTTCTTCCTCTTTTTTTTCTACTTCCATTTTATTAAATATTCATGATATTCGTCGCCCCGAAATGTACATTTTGTTTCCTCGCAGGTCATTTTAGAAATTTTAATCATTAGTTGAAATGGCCCAGGGAAATAACCTTCTAAATATTTGCAATAAATAGGGTGTAGAGAAAAATTTTTTAATCTCAGAATTGCATATTTTTTTTCTTCGTTTAGCTCAACAGGTATTAAATCGCCAATAGTCCAATGCTCCCTCCAAAGTCTTGATGTCTGGGCATTGAATGCTTTTTTAGGAGAAAAAACATATTTTATAAAAAACTTAACTATCACAGAAATTTTAGTGCCAAAAAATCCCATTTCTTTGATTTTTTTGTCATCGAAATTGAAGACCTTCTTAATTGCTAATAGAGAAAGGACTCTTAATCCTACCGGATAATAATTAAAGGTCTCAATTTCTCCATATTTTATTGGATAACTCAATTTTTCTAACTCTTCTTCAACTTTTTTAAGACCCTCTTTTCCTTTTTCTTTTAAAACGTACGCTCCATCAATTCCAAAAACTACCCCCCTTACTTCTCCCTTAATCTCCATTAATTTTTTAGCAACATCTTTGGTAAGTTCTATTGCCATTTTATTAAATATTCATGATGTTCGTCGCCCCGAAATGTACATTTTGTTTCCTCGGGAATCATTTTTGTCGTTTTAACCAACATCAATAAAACACCGCAAAAATAACCTTCTAAATATTTACAATAAATAGGGTGTAGAGAAAAATTTTTTAATCTCAAAATTGCATATTTTTTTTCTTCGTTTATCTCAACAGGTATTAAATCACCCTTTGTCCAGTGTTTTCTCCATATTTTTGGAGCTTCTACGTAAAAAACTCTTTTTACTGAAAGGAAGTATCTAGTGAAAATTTTTATAATTAGGGAAACCTTGGTAGCGAAAATGCCCATTTCTTTTATTTTTTCATCGTCAAAATTGAAGATTCTCTTTATTGTTAATAAAGAAATAACTCTTAATCCTACCGGAAAAAAATCCATGGTTCTGATTTCTTCGAATTTTATTGGATAACCCAATTTTTCTAACTCATCTTCAACTTTTTTAAGACCCTCTTTTCCTTTTTCTTTTAAAACGTACTCACCGTCAGTCTTTAAAACTACTCCTCTTGTTTCGCCCTCAATTTCCATTAATTTTTTGGCAATATCTTTTGTAATTTCTTGGTCCATAAAAATATTTAAAATTTTAAATAAAATTTAGAATTTTTATACCCACTTAATTATATATTCATGATAAGGATATCCTTTAAACGTGCACTTTGTTTCTTCAACGGTAATTTCTTTGCTTTTGATTGCGAACTGAGCAATTCTTAAAAAGTAACCAGAATGATAGATACACAACAGAGGATGAAATTTATATCCCTTTTCATGTAGAATAAGATATTTTTCTTCTTCGCTAAATTTATAAGATTCAAGTTCACCAAAGTCGAAATGATTTTTCCAATAATTAGGTATTTCTTTAATAATCTTTTCTAAAGAAAGGAAATATCTCATAACTACTTTGGAGATAAAAGAATATTTAGGAGCAGAATTCCCCATTTCAAAGATGTCCTTTTCCGTCCAATTAAATAAATCTTTGGCTACTAATATAATTGAAACGCTAAGCGCTTCAGGGTACCATTCTCCAATTTTAATCTTATTGAATTCAAATGGATAGCCAAACTCAGCCATCTTATTCTCGACAGCCTTTAGCCCTTCTTCTCCAGTCTTTCCACGAATAAAGACGACATTGGCTTGGATTACTCCGCCTCTGACATCCCCTTTTATTTGCATTAGGTTTTCTATTTCTATTTTTTGAATCATACCTTTTAATTTAACCTTTAGATTTGAGTTGATTTTTCAGCCTTTTTATCTCTCTTTTAAATTCTATCATTTTAAGCTCTCGACCAACAGTTAATTTTTGAAATCTTTCCATATCTTCTGCTTTTTTTTGAATCTCTTTGACTCTCTCTTGGATAATTTCCTCCTGCTGTTCGGTTAATCTCTCTAACTCTTCAGTTCGAGCCTTAACTTTTATTTCTAAAGAAATTTTGGCATCTTCTAATTTTTCTTGCATCTGTCTCAAATATTCAATCACTTCTGTAAATTCGTCATTAGTGATTAGAGAAATTTCTTCTCTTGTTTCCCCCTTAATTATTTTATCTGCCCAAAGAATTATTTTTTTAAGAGGGTAGATCAAGTTTCTGGAAAAAAAGATAGTTACGATCACGATATAAATCAAGGTTAAGACTACAACAACGCTGACATATATTAAGGCGTTTTTTATATCCTCGGATATTAAGGCGTTTTTTATATCCTCGGGCGAGTAAATAGCAACCCTGCCCAGATAAAGAGACGATAAAGCTACTTGAGTAACAGTAACGGAAAAGAAGGTCAGAAAGAAAATCTTCCAAAATAAGGGAAGTTTTCTTATTTTCATTGTTCTGGTTGTTTTAAAGTAAAAAGGGGGTAAATTTTCTATTTGGGTCCGGAAATAATTTTCCAAGAGAATGATAACCAAAAAAGCTTGGATAACACAAGCCGCAAAACCGACAGCTAGGCCGAGAGTAATTATAATTCCAATTATAGGCATTAGCTCTGGTATCAACCCCAGCCATAGAATAAATAAGCCGAAAACAAAACCTAAGAAAGAGGCGAAAAAAGTAATAAAAGAAGAACGAAGCGGTAAACTTAAAAGCCTTGTAACAGCCCATAATTCCTCTTTCGTCACGGCCTCCCCTTCCTCGTGGTTTTTGTTCAATATTTTTTTGACAGGCTTTAAAAGTATAAGAGATAAAACTCCATTAAAAGGAACAAAAACAAAAAAAGAAACACCGAGGTAAAGGAGAATAGTCCCTTGGATAACGGGCAAGGCAACATTCGCCGCAAATAAGATCATTATTACCAGAGGTATGCCAAAACATAAACTTGACACGGCTTGAGCTAGCCATAAAAATTTGGCAACCTGCCAGCTACTAAGAGAAGCTTTTTGTTTGTTCAAAAGATTCATTTGTATTATTTATTTTACCACAACTTTAAGGTCCCTCCAACCGGATTTTCTTTCTGAGTTTTAGCTATGGGCAACCTTTTTATTAAGCTATGAAATTCTAGATTTTTTAAAATTTGGGTTGCTTTTTCTTTGTTATATTCTTTCCAGTGGCATTTTTTAAGATTAAAATCTATCGGCACATTTTTATAAAGATTAGCCAAGTCTTTGGAAAGAAAGGCCTGCTCTTTGTATTTTAGCAGGGTTTCTTCAAGTTTTGGTTTATTTTTTTTTGCTTTTTCTGAATTTTCTTCAATTTCTTTGTACAAATTTTCCAAACTCCCAAATTCTAAAAGAAGCTTTATCGCTGTTTTTTCGCCTATACCGGTAACGCCAGGAATATTATCAGACGGGTCGCCTCTTAAGGCTTTAAAATCAAGAAGTTGTTCTGGGACTAGTCCTTGAAATTTTTCTTGAACCTGCTTTTCATCATACAAAACAACATCCTTTACTCCTCTTCTTAAAAAATAAACTTTTGTTCTAGGATTAACCAGCTGAAGAGTATCTAAATCACCGCTTAAAATAATCGTCTCGACCTTTGGCAAAACTTGTTTTTTTGGAGCTAAGCGAGAAATGGTTCCAATAATATCGTCTGCTTCAAATCCTTCTTCTTCAAAGACAGGAACATTAAAACTTTTTAAAATTTCTTTTACTTTAGGAATTTGTTGATAGAGTTCTTCTGGCGCCGGCGGACGCTTGGCTTTATATTCTTTAAATTTTTTGTGCCGAAAAGTAGGAGCCGGGAAATCAAAGGCAGCGGCAATATAATCGGGCTGAAAGTCTTTTATTGCCTTAAAAAAAACCAATAAAAAACCGTAAACAGCGTTTACTAATTCTCCCCCTTTTGTAGTTAGACGAGGCAAGGCATGATAAGCCCGGTGAATTATAGAATTGGAATCAATAATAATTAAATTTTTTTTATTGGTCATTTAAAAGTTAAGTCAACTTTCTAAAAAGATTTTGGGGAGGCTTTGAATAACAAGAAAACGGTGATAGCTTCCATGGCAAATCCCAAAAAAGCAAGAAGTCCAGAAATAATTAATAATTTTGGCGAGAAATAAAAAAATGGAAAAAAACAAAAAATAAACCAAGCAACATCTATTATTAAGCAACTTAAACCAATCAAAAAGGACTTTTTGGATAGAGCCTCCTCTTCAGGGGTTCTCTTCCCAAAAAGAAAGAAAATGGCAATTATTAAAAGGGCTAAAAAAAGTAGCCCCCTGGTTATTGTCTGAAGCCAAGGGGTTCCGCTTTGCCAATAATAGATATAGTCATCAGTTTTTAATGGAGTAGCTGGAGAAAAGAAAAAAATATTTAAAAAAATATAGATTAGCGTCCAAAAAAATATAGTTAAAAATGTAATTTTCTTAAAGCGAGATGTTTTTTCTAAAAGAGAAAGGGTTGCTGGTACAAAAAATAGGATAGCTATCAAAAAAAAGGTGTCGAGTAAAATAAAATCAATTTGAACGAGGGTGGAATTAAATATGATAAATCCTGGCAAAAAAAGCGTGAGAAAAAGTAATCCCTCAAAAATAAAGGCATTAGAATAACTTTTTAAAGCTTCAAGTTTGCTACGATAAAAAGATCTTCGGAAGTAATATGCGACGTAGAAAGAAAGAGGTACCAAGCAAAAAAAACAAAGATTAAAAATAATTGTCATAGACTTCATTTTTTTATGGTTAAATAATGTGGAGCATAATAATCTCAGCGGATAATAGAATTGGAATCAATAATAATTAGACATTTTTTTCTGGTCATTCTTTATTCTAACATAAAAATAAAACCCTTGAAATTTGGATTAAAAACGGGGTTTCAAGGATGTTGGCCTTTTTAATGTTTCCAAATTGGCCTTTGTTTAATTTTGCCACTTCCAATTAATTTTAAAATGGCGGGAAACCGTTCCCCGCTAACCAATTAAATAGATTTTTCTTGTTGTTTTGCCCACAAACTCAAATTTTATTATTATGGCTTTTTTAGGTAAAATTTTGCGAATTCGATCTGCCCACTCTATGACAACAATATTTTGGGGGTTAGAGATAATTTCCTTAAATCCTAAATTCAAAATTTCCTTTGGTTTTTCTATTCTATAGCAATCAATGTGATAAAAATTCTGTATTTTGTATCTTGTATTTTGTATTTTGTATCTGCGCATTATGACGAAGGTGGGACTAGTAATTTTTTGTTTGATTCCTAATCCTTTGGAAAACCCTTGCAAAAAAGTGGTTTTGCCTCCACCTAAGTCTCCTTTCAGACCAATGATTAAAGCTCCTTTTTTGAGTTTCGTTTTCAAAACTTCTTTACTCAAAGAGAACTTCGTTCTCTTTTCGACCTTCGCTTTCTTCAAAAGCTCGGTGGCTAAAATCTCTCCGAGTTTTCTGGTTTGAGCTGGATTATTGGTTAAATATTTCATTGACTTTTTTAAAAAAGTGAGATAAGTTTAAATAATCATGCAGCAAAAAATTACTGGCGAGGTAAAAATTTCTCCAACTATTCTTACTTTAACACAAAAGATAAAAAATGTTTCTGCTTTTAAGGAGGATATTGAAGAGTTTTTAGAAAAAAGCGTTAGCGAACTTTCGGAAGTTATCTTAGGAGGAGCGATAAATTTAGGGGCCTCTGATATCCACACTGAACCAAAAGAGAAGGAAACTAAAATTCGAATTAGAATTGACGGAATTTTACAAGACGTGACGACATTTGAACGAGAGATCTCTGAGGGACTTTTAAATCGAATAAAACTTCTTTCCGGAATCAAATTAAATATTACTGACCGGCCCCAAGATGGCCGTTTTTCTATTTCAACGGAAGGAAAAGCTCCGATTGAAGTTAGAACTTCAACCTTGCCGACTGAATATGGAGAAACAATTGTCTTGAGAATCTTGAATCCGAAAGCTTTAATTGAGTTAGAAACCCTAGGATTAAGAAAAGATTTATTAGAAAATTTTGAAAAAGAAATTAAAAAGCCAAATGGAATGATTATTGTTACCGGTCCGACTGGCTCGGGGAAAACTACAACCCTCTATGCGTTTTTAAAAAAAGTCCATAAGCCAGAAATCAAAATTATTACCATCGAAGACCCAATCGAATATCATTTGGAAGGAATCTCCCAAACCCAAACTGACCCAAAAAAGGGGTATGATTTTGCCTCGGGATTAAAGTCAATTATGCGTCAAGACCCCGATATGATTTTGGTCGGAGAGATTAGAGATTTAGAAACAGCTGAAATTGCCCTCCAGGCAGCTTTAACCGGACATTTGGTCTTTACCACCTTGCACACTAATGATGCTGCCGGCACGGTAGCCAGATTAACTAGCTTGGGAGCAAAACCTTCAAATATTGGGTCAGCAATAAATATGGCTATTGCTCAGAGATTAGTCAGGAAAGTCTGTAAAAAATGCGGCAGATTAGAAAAAGCCCCGGCCTCGGCTTTAGAGAAAATAAAAAGAGGGTTAAGAGGAATTCCCCCAGAAATTAAAATTCCTAAAATTGCTCCGGGATTAAAAGTTCCTCAGGCTAAAGGATGTAAAGATTGTAATTTTACTGGTTACCGAGACAGAACTGGAGTTTTTGAAACTTTTTTAGTAGACGAGGAAATGGAAAAATTTATTCTTCAAAATCCATCTATTACTGCCCTAAGAAAAGAGGCAATAAAAAGAGGAATGGTTACAATGCAACAAGATGGCTTAATAAAAGTTTTAAACGGAATTACTACCATCGAAGAGGTAGAGAAAATAACTGGCCCGATTGTGTAATAAAATAAGCCCCAGAGCTGGGGGTCAAACTTAGGTGTTAGAACGCAAAGTTTAGAATTTTCCCGAGGGATGGCTCAGCTTTTCAGCCAAACCACCCATCTTTGAAAAACTCCAGACCCCCAGCCCTAGGGCTGTTTAACTTATTATTGTACTAGATTATGAGAAATTTGTCAAGTCCTTTAGCCATCTTACTTCTTCTTCTCCTCCCTCTCTTTATTTCGGCAATTAATCCTTCGGATACCCGAGCGGTAGCGAAGGGTGAAGAAGAGGATTTATCCTCTTCGACTATAGTTATTAATGAAATCCTCCCCTCCCCCGAAGGAGAAGACGCCAAAGAAGAATGGATTGAGATTTCCAATCGAGGTGATTCTGAAGTCGATTTATCTGGTTGGCAAATATCTGATACTGGCGGCAAGACTAAAATCTATACCTTCCCGGCCGAAACAAAAATAGCAGCCAGAGGATTTTTAATTCTTTCTCGGCCCACTTCCAAAATCACTTTAAATAACGATAGCGATGGTTTAAGTCTCATTCAGCCTGACGGAAAAATAATTGACTCAATAAACTACCAAAAAGCGCCTCAAGGAGAATCTTTTAATCGAACCGAATCGGGATGGATTTGGAGCAAGACTTTAACTCCTGGGGCGGCGAATGTAACCCCCAGGCCAGTTTTAAAGATAAAAGAATCTGAGGCGCCCACGGAGGAAGTAATCCCCGAAAAGGAAAATCTATCCGGAAAAGAATTAGCAACCATTGGGAAGCAAGTCCCAAAGGGAACCTTTTCTCCTTTATTAATCGGGCTACTCATCGCCATTTTCTCTGGAATAATAATTCTAATCCTTAAAAAGAAAACAGAAATAAGCTAAAATAAAAACGTATGTCAGGGCACTCCCACGCGAAAACCATAAGGCACCAGAAAAATATTACTGACCAAAAACGAGGCCAGATGTTTTCGAAATTAGCAAGAGAAATTGAAGTGGCGGTTAGGCAGGGGGGGAAAGACCCCAATTTTAATCCTAAACTCAGAATGGTAACTGAACGAGCCAAGGATTTACGGATGCCAACTGAAAACATTGAGAGAGCGATAAAGCGAGGCACTGGCGAATTAGCCGGCGAAAAACTCGAAGAGGTGATTTTTGAAGCTTATGGCCCGGGAGGAATCGCTATTATTATTGAAGGGATTACTGATAATAAAAACCGAACCTTGGGAGAGATTAAACAAATATTAAGCCAAAATGGTGGAAAATTGGTCGGGGAAGGTTCTGTCCAATGGATGTTTGAGAGAAAAGGATGCATTGTAATAAATGCCCAATTTCTAATTTCTAATTCCCAAATTAAAAATAAGGAAGAATTGGAGATGATGACGATTGAGGCGGGTGCTGAGGATATTTATTGGCACGAAGAATTGTTGGATGTTTATACAAAAATTGAAGATTCAGAAAAGGTTAAAAAGAACTTAGAAGGAAGAGGTATTAAAATCGAATCGGCTTCTTTAGATTGGGTGGCAAAAGAGCAGATTGAATTAAATGAAAAACAAAAAGAGTCTTGTCAAAAACTATTTGAAGCATTGGACGAGAATGACGCTGTCCAAGAAATTTATTCTAATATGAAGCTTTCATGAAATGAAAGCGAAGAGGGAAGAAGAAAACGCAGTTCTCTTCGCTCTTAAAAGTATAATTATTTATGCGAGAAGCCGAAATTAGGAAACGAGCAATCGAAGAGCTTCAATCTGACGGTTGGATAACATGGTTTGCACCGAAAGTAAAATTTAAACAAACCGATGTCTTTGGAATAATAGATCTGCTGGCCTTAAAAGGAAAAAACAAGAAAAACATACAGCTCACCACTCTGCCAAACATTTCGACTAGAAGAAAAAAAATAGCAAACTTCCTTAAAAAGAATAAGGTTGAAATGACGGTTGAAATCTGGGCGTGGTCAAAAAAGAAAAAACAATTTAAAAAAGAAAGGCTCAACGGGAAATAAATGTGCTTAGGAGGGACTTGCCCCCACACCAAATTTAATGTGGGGGCTTGACAGGTCTTTTTAGCAACCTATAATACCTTTCAGAGTCAAACCCCCGCAAAAATTTGGGAGGGTGGAAAAGTCGAGATAATTGAAAAAATTAATTATTTTTAAAATTATGATTGAAGATAAAATTTTAACTCCTCCTGTCGGTCAAGAGGAAGAAGAGAAAGAGGAAGAGGAAAAGGAATCCGAGGAAAAAGAATCAGAAGGAGAAACTATTGAGTAAAAATACCCCCCGGTAAGCGGGGGTATTTGTTTTAAGGTTAAACTACTTTAACAAACTTTCTTTTGCCAACTTGAATTACCATCTCTTTTTTTATTTTAACAATTTTTCTCCAATCATTCTGAACTTCTCCTTCAATTTTTACTCCTTTTTGCAAAATTAACCTCTTGGCTCCCAATTTTGACGGAACCATTTTTAACCTCATTAACAACTCTAAAATATTTAAACTTTCTTCTTTTATTGTTATCTCTGGGATTTTTAAGGGCAATTTCTTTTCTTTAAAAACCCTGTTAAATTCTTTTTCGGCCCTAATCGCATTCTTTTCCCCATGATAAATTCGAATGATTTCTCTGGCTAAATTAAGCTTAGCGTCTTTTACCGGCAGAATAGTTTTGGAAACCTTACCTTTTGTTTCTCTAATTTCTTTTAAAGAAAGACTAGTTAGGAGGTGAAAATAATGCCAGATTAAAGAGTCGGGGATTGACATAATTTTCCCGAACATCTCGGCGGGTTTTTCCTCAAGTTTGATATAGTTTCCATAAGACTTACTCATTTTTCTTGCCCCGTCTATGCCTATTAAAAGAGGAACTGTGATTATATCTTGTTGGGGCTGCTGATACTTTTTTTGAACCCTTCTGGCGAATAAGAGATTAAATTTTTGGTCTGCTCCTCCGATTTCTATATCAGATTTTAATTCAACCGAATCGTATCCTTGTAAAAGGGGATAAATCAGCTCTAACATGCTAATATCGATGTCTTTCGCTATTCTTTTTTTAAATTCGTCGCGTTCTATTAATCTAGCGTAAGTAAAACGAGAAGTTAGATCCATTAAAAAGGCGGCGCCTTTTTTCTCATACCATTCACTATTATAGCGAACCTCAACTTGTTTCATATTTAAAATTTTAGCTGCCTGTCTAATATAATCTTGCATATTCTTTTTTATTTCTTTTTCAGTTAAAGGGCGCCTTTTATCTAATCTAGCCGAGGGGTCTCCAATTCTAGCAGTGAAGTCACCGATTAAAAAAATTACTTGGTGGCCTAATTCTTGAAATTGTTTTAATTTTTTTAAAGGTATGGAGTGGCCCAGGTGTAAATCAGCTGAGGTAGGATCAATGCCAAATTTTATCCTTAGCCTTTCGTCGGATTTTAGTCTTTTTTCTAAATGGCTTTTGTTTATAACCTCTTCCACTCCCCTAGTCAAAACCTCTTCAATTACCCGAGCGGTAGCGAAGGGCGGAGAAGAGGATAAGTCCTCTTCGACTTTTTTAGGGTCGGTATTTATTCTCATATCTCCATATTAAAACAAACTTAAAAAATTGTAAATTTAAGCTAAATTTAGTAAAATAACAAAACGATGGCGCAAAGAAAATTATACCGCAAAATTTTTCAACAGGACAGAAAGAAAAAAAGAGCGTTTTTTGTTTTTAAACTTTTAGGTTTTTGTTTTTTATTTTTTATTTTAACTTTTTTATTTTTATTTATCTATTACGCTAAAGACCTCCCCCGACCAGAAATATTTAGTGAAAGGCAAATTGTTCAATCTACTAAAATCTATGATCGCTCTGGAGAAACTCTTTTATACGAAGTTTATGGCGAAGAAAAAAGAACCTGGATGCCGCTGGGAGAAATCCCAGGATATTTAAAGCAGGCAGTTATTGCTACTGAAGACGCCAATTTTTATCACCACCCGGGAGTTGATTTTAATGGAGTTGCCAGGGCAATTTTAACTGATTTAAAGATTGGAAGACCAGTTTATGGCGGATCGACTATCCCCCAACAATTAATCCGTTCTACTTTTTTATCTACCGAAAAAACGGCTGAAAGAAAGACCAGAGAGATTATCTTAGCTCTAGAGTTAGACCGCCGTTATCCGAAAGACCAAATTCTTGAGTGGTATCTAAATCAGGTTCCCTTCGGCCAAAATGCTTATGGAGCGGAGGCAGCGAGCCAGACTTATTTTAAAAAACCGGTTTCTGAAATATCTTTAGAAGAGGCGGCTACTTTAGCTGCTATAATCCGTGCCCCTTATCGTCTTTCTCCCTATGAAGAAGAGGGGGGGAAAGAACTTCTTGCCAGGAAGGATTACGTTTTAAACCGGATGGCTGATGAAGGGTATTTGACCAAAGAGGAGGCCGAGGCGGCGAAACAAAAAGAATTAAAATTTTCTGAAAAACGGGTTGAGATTAAGGCTCCTTATTTCACTTTATGGGTAAAAAGCATTTTAGAAGAAAAATATGGCGAAGATTTTTTAAGGGAGAAGGGGCTGAAAGTCTACACCTCCTTAGATTATGAGTTGCAGGAGATAGCCGAAGAGGCAGTAAAAAAGGGAATTGAGAGAAATAAAATTTATAATGCTTATAACGCCGGCTTAGTAGCCATTTCGCCAGAAACTGGAGAGATTATGGCTATGACCGTTGGAACCGGAGACTATTATGCCCCGGCTTTTCCTGAAGGATGTACCTCGGGAGAAACTTGTTTCTTTGACCCTCAATTTAATGTCGTTACTGGGACAAAAGAAAGTCCCGGTAGACAGCCCGGCTCTGCCTTTAAGCCTTTTATTTATGCCACCGCCTTCGAAGCGGGCTACGACGATAAAACCCAGGTGCTTGATGAATTTACTAATTTTGGGGTCTGGGGCGGCAAAGAATACATCCCCCAAAATTATGATGGCCTTTTCCGTGGCTGGGTCCCCTTACGACAGGGACTGGCCCAATCTTTAAATGTTCCCTCAATAAAAGTTCTTTACTTAGCAGGTTCAGAAACTAAAATAGAAAGTTTGGGAATTAACAATTTTTCAGGCCAAGAATCTGTCCTCTCCGAAGGTCTAAAAGAAAGTATCAAAACAGCCCAAGATCTGGGAATAACCACTTTAAGCAAACCCCTATCTTTTTATGGTCCGGCGATTGTTTTAGGGGGAGGAGAAGTAAATTTATTGGAGATGACCTCAGCTTATGGAGTTTTTGCTAACGATGGCTTGAGAATCCCGCCAGTAGCTATTTTGAAAATTGAAGATTCTCAGGGGAATGTTATTTATGAGAATAAGACAACCCAAAAAAGGATTTTAGAAACAAATGTCGCTAGGTTAATTAACGACATTTTATCAGATAACGATGCCAGAGCTCCGATGTTTGGTACGAGGTCCCATTTGTATTTTGAGGATTACCAAGTGGCGGCTAAAACCGGGACGACCGACGACTTCAGAGATTGCTGGACGGTAGGGTATGCCCCCCAGATTGCGGTTGGAGTTTGGGTTGGCAACAACAATAACGCCCCGATGATAAAAAAACAGCCGGCAGCAACCGTCGCTGGCCCGATTTTTCACGAATTTTTAGAAAAGGTTTTAATAAAATTCCCTAAGGAAAATTTCCCGAAGCCTGAGTTATAATCTTAACTGGCTTTTATCGGCATGGCCACATAAAGGTAAGTCTGGTCTCCGGCTGGCTTCAAGACCGCTGGACCTTCAGGCCCGGTTAATTCAAAAACTACTTCCGGGCTTTTTATATTTAGAAGCCCATCGGCCAGAAAGCGATGATTAAAAGAGATTTCCAGCTCTTTGCCTTTTATTCTGCCGGGTAGATAGCTATGATACTCTCCTAAGTCTGGGTTTTGGCTGAAAAGCTCTACTCTTTCTTTTTTGGGGTCTATTTTTAGTTTTACTTCGTTAATTTTCCCGCTAAAAAGAGATGCTGATTTAATTTGGTTTAGAAATTCGTTTCTTTGGAAAGAGACCTGGGTCTCAGATTTTTTAGGGATGATAGCTTCGTAATTTGGGTACTCTCCTTCGATCAGGCGGGAGACGAGCTGGATTTGAGGGTGAGGGGTCTCTACCATCGGAAGCTCGAATAAAACCTGGTTCGGCGAAAAATAAATACGGAGTTCCCCCTCTTTCCCTCCAAAGATATTAACAATTTCTCTGGCTGCTTTTTGGGGAAGAATGAAAGTGCATTCTTTAGATAGAGAGGAAGATGCTTGGCCTTCGAGGAAAAAAGTTTTCTCTGCCAAACGAAAACTATCGGTGGCTGTCATTTTAATAAAATTTTTCTGGAAGGCGAAATAAATGCCGGAAATTTCTGGCTTGGCTGTTGACGGGACGGGGATATCGACAATCGTGTTCAAGCTCTGGCAAAAAGACTGGCTGTTGACAGAGATAGACTCCCCCTCTGTAATTTGAGGAATAATCGGGAACTCGTCGGCGCTTTGCCCTTTTATTTTTGTCTGGTAGTTTCCACACTCAATATCTAAAACTAAGTCTTTTAATTCTAAAGTGATTTGTTTATTGGGAAGAAAATTAACAAAACTAGAAAGAACCTTAGTAGGAACGGTAAGAGCTCCTTCTTTTTCTACTTTAGCTAAAGACCACCATTTTATCCCAGTTTCCAAATCAGTAGTGACCAGATTTAAAAAATTCTTTTCTGTTTTTAGCAAGACATTATTCAAAATAGAAAGAGTGAGAGATTTAACTGATACTCTTTCAATAATCCCAATGCCTTCTTTAAGTTTTTCTTGTAATATTATTAGTTTCATTATTGTTATTAGTTAAGTGGATTCTCAAAAAGATAAATGAAAATGAAGTGGGGAAAATTCGGGGGAAAACTGGGGGAGAGAAGTTATTTTTTTTTCTTTATTATTTTACGTTAAACTCTCAACTGTTTCCCCAAAGGTTTTCCCCGTTTTATGAACTGACAATTCGCTGTCTGATCAAACTAATTTCGTCACCTAAAACCTCGCTTGTCTCCAGTTCTTTTGAAACTTTTTCATAAGAATGAATAGCGGTAGTGTGGTCTTTTCCTCCGAACCTTCTTCCGATAAAAGGATAAGAGCTTTTTAAATCCTCTCTGAGCAAATACATAGCTATTTGTCTTGGTCTGACAATCTCTTTTTTTCTCGAAGACGACAATAAATCCCTTTCTTTCAAATCATAAAAATCAGCTACTGCTTGGATAATTTTTTTAGGCGTAGCCACCTTAGCCGGGGAAAAAATTAGGTTCTTTAACAAAGATTTAGCCGTTTCAAGGTCCGGGGTTAGGTTCTGTAATTTTTGATAAGCTGAAAGACGATTCAGGGCCCCTTCTAATTCTCGGATATTTCTCTGGATATTAACAGCTATATAATTTAAAACTTCCTCTGAGAAATTAATCTTTCTCTCTTGAGATTTAGCTTTTAAAATTGCTACTCTTGTTTCATAATCTGGGTAGCTGATGTCGGCGATCATCCCCCCTTCGAAGCGAGACCTCAATCTTTCGGCCAGGGCCGGAATTGCCTTCGGAGGACGATCGGAAGAGAGAATTATTTGCTTATTTTTTTCATAGAGATAATTAAAGGTGTGAAAAAACTCCTCTTGGGTTTTTTCCTTTCCGGCTAAAAACTGGACATCGTCTAAGATTAGAACGTCAATAGCCCGGTACTTTGCTTTAAAGTCTTCCATCTCGTGATTCCTGATTGAAGAGACAACCCCGGCCGTAAATTTCTCTGAGGGAAGATATCTTACTTTCTTTTGAGAGGAGTTCTTGATTACTTCGTTTCCAATCGCCTGGAGCAAATGGGTCTTTCCCAGGCCCACTCCTCCATAAATAAAAAGGGGGTTATAAACAAAGCCAGGATTTTTTGAAACTGCCCAGCCGGCAGCCTGAGGGAGTTCGTTGAACGGGCCAACTATAAAATTTTCGAAAGCATATCTTGGGTTGAGATTAGTTTCTTTGTCGATTTTAAACTCCTGGAATTCGAGTTGGCCAATTTCAGGAAGCGAGACAGCGGGCGCCTTTTTAAGAATTTTTGACTCCGTTTTCCCAACTGTGTATTTAACTTCCTTAACTCCCTCATCTAAGCTATGCAAGATTTTAAAAATAGTTTTGCCGTATTTATTTTCAAGCCACTCTTTAGTAAAAGAATTGGGGACAAAAACAACTACCTGATTCTCTTCTTGAGAAACAACCCCGGTATTTTTAAACCAGGTAGCAAAATTAGCTTGGGAGATGCCTAATTGGATTTGGGCTAAGACCGCTTGCCAGAGTTCCTCTTTAGTCATTATTGTGATATTGCTTTAATATAGGGCTGACTTTTCTTATTATACCACGTGTCAAGCAAATCTAAAATTGAGATTAAAAATAAAATTCTGTTAATAACCTGGGGATAGACTGTGGAATCAAAGAAGATAAATCTTCTTTTCCAACTGCGCTTCTATAATTATAGAAGCTTGTTAATTGACTTAGTCCTTAAAATTTTTTAAGATAATAATATGTCTATTACTTACCAACCTAAAAGGAAAAAAAGAAAAAGAACCCATGGCTTTAGAAAAAGGAGTAAAACCAAAGGAGGAAGGCTAACTTTAAAAAGAAGGAGGGAAAAGGGGAGATGGAAATTGTCGGTATAAAACAATGTTATCGAAAGTCCACCGGCTTAAAAAAAAGCAAGATATTGAGCGAGTTTTTAAAAAAGGGGGAGGATTCAAAGAAGATTTTTTGGTTTTAAAAATAGCCAAAAACAGATTGTCTCAAACCCGATTTGCTTTCATAATTTCCCAGAAGGTTTCAAAAAAGGCCGTCATTCGTAACAAAATTAGAAGGAAATTAAGCGAGGCGGTTGGAATGAGATTAAAAAAGCTAAAAAAAGGGATAGACGCTTTGCTTATTGCTCGCCCGGGTTTTGCAATAAAAGATTTTTGGGAAATGGACGAGGTCATAGATAAACTCTTCAAAAAAGCAGGGATAATTAAAAATTAAAAGTCAAAAACCGAGCCCCCACCAAATCTTGGTGGGGGGCGAAGGGGAAGAAGAGGACAAAGTCCTCTTCGCCTGTCAAAAATTAAAAATAAAAGGATGTTAAAACATTTTCTTTTTAAATGCATTAAGTTTCACCAGAAATTTATTTCACCAAATTTGGGTCAGAATTGTAGATTTTATCCCAGCTGTTCAGAATACGCTTATCAGACGATTGAAAAATACGGTACCCTATCAGGTTTCTGGAAAGGGATTAAGAGAATACTGAAGTGCCATCCTTGGCACCCAGGAGGAATAGACCTGCCTTAAATGGAAAATTAAACCATGGGATTATTAATAAGCATTTTTAACACCATTTTGTATCAGCCTTTTTTTAATGCCCTGGTTTTATTATATGAACACTTGCCGGGCCATGACTTTGGCCTATCAGTAATTGCTCTAACCGTTATCATTAGATTGCTCCTCTACCCTTTGATGGTCCAATCTATAAAATCCCAGAAATCTTTAAGCGAACTTCAGCCCAAAATTCAGGAAATCCAAAGCAAATACAAAGATGATAAAGAAAAACAGGCTCGAGCCACGATGGAGCTGTACCAAAAAGAAAAAATTAATCCTTTTGGAGGATGCCTGCCCCTTTTGATTCAGTTGCCAATTTTAATCGCTCTTTATCAGGTTTTTTGGAAAGGGCTTCAGCCGGGGGCGATGGCCAATCTCTATAGTTTTGTCTCTCATCCGGGAGTGATCAACCCTACTTTTTTAGGAGTAATTAATCTTGCCCAGGCTAGTCTAATCTTAGCAGTTTTAGCTGGAATTCTGCAGTTTTTCCAGACCAAAATGATTACTCCCGAAACTCCAAAATCTAAAAAAGGGGAAGGTCAAATGGCTCAGTTTTCCGGGATGATGCAAAAACAAATGCTTTATTTTTTCCCAATTTTTACTGTATTCATCCTTTGGAAACTGCCGGCTGCCATCGGTCTTTACTGGATAGTTACTGCCCTATTTTCTATCTTTCAGCAGCATCTTATCTTTAAACAACCTAAAAAGGTATGATTTCTCAAGAAAATTTAGAGATAATTAAAAAAACCACTAAGGAGTTTTTTGGAAAAACAACTTTTGAAGTTGAGATTGAATTCTTGCCTCAGAAAGACGAGACCATCCCTATCAATCTAAAAACCGATGACCCTCAAATTTTAATTGGAGAAGGAGGACAGACTTTAGCTGAGATTCAGCATCTCTTGAAGGTAATTTTAAAAAGGAAAATTTCAGAACCATTTTATATCGACCTCGATATCGATGACTATAAAAAGAAAAAAATTGAATATTTAAAAGAATTAGCTCGTTCGGTTGCCGATGAGGTAGTCCTAACTAAAAAAGAAAAACAGCTGGTTTCAATGCCAGCTTATGCCAGAAGAATTATTCATTTAGAATTAGCTGGTCGTCAGGATGTTGCTACCGAAAGCTTGGGCCAAGAACCAGAAAGAAGAGTGGTGATTAAACCCTTCTCCTCTCCCTAAAATTATTTTCTGGCTTTGATAATAAAAGAACTCAGGCAGTCTTTCCTTCCCCAAGGGCCGCATTGGCCAATGCGATGGTTTCTAAAATCAGCGCAGCTGCTGCTAAACACCTCGCAATCATCACGAAGATTGGGGTCTCTGCAAAGAAGGGCTATATAATGGCCATCCATTTCCATTGAGGAGATTCTATCGTTACACCCAGCATCGCAATTATCAGTACAATATTTGAGGGTATCCACATTACTGACTATCTGGCCCTCTCCATAAATAGGGGGTGGGGTTTTCGCTTTACACTTATCGCTGTCATCATACATTGTGTAATTTTTATTTTCGTAGAATATTACTCCCTGGCCAACAATTTGTGGCTGGCCGTCTTTTATCATTGGTTTTAAATAAACAGTAATTGAAGAAACCGCGCCGCTTAAATTAGTCCCGTATCCGTGACCATCGGGCGCGGGCGGTGAAGAAGGAACTGTCGCCTTACATTCATCTTTTAATGAGTCCCAAGAGCAAGAGGCAGGGCTTGCTTCGCAGGTGCTCTCGTTAGTACAATTAGAACAATTGGTATCGCATCCGGTAATCAACTTGCACTTATTTTCCCACGTCCAAATACAATTAGCAGAACTTTTTTCACATTCTTCCCTAAAATTGCATTTAGGACAATCATTATCACATTCAGCAGGCATAGACTCACATTCGGACTTACTCAAAATCCACAAACAAACGGCCTTACTTACTTCACAGGACGAATAATCGGTACATTTTGAACAGTCTGTATCACATCCTGAGGGGAAGGCAAGACATTGAGAAGCATACCAATAACAACCCGCAGGGCTAGCTTCGCAGTCTATCTTATGGGTGCATCCAGGGCAATGTGTATCGCACCCCGGACCAGAACTTTCTGTACATTTAGAAAGGAATAAATTCCACTCACAGTTAGCCTTACTAAAGCTACAAGTTCCATCAGTAGTACACTTAGAGCAATCGACATCACAATCAGGAGGCATTACTTCACATGTACTTCCGTTCCAATAACAATAAGCAGGACTATCACGGCACGCACTTTGAGTGCCACACTTTGAACAGTCGGTATCACACCCAGCAACTGACTTACATTCCTCGTGGAACCAATCCCATTGGCAAACAGCAGAGCTGTTTTCACACGCCTCTTCAATCCCGCACTTAGAACAATCTTGATCACATTCAGCGAAAGATACACATGTGGCCCAAAATCCGCTGTCATCCCAATAGCAATACGCTTTACTCCATTCACAATACTGAGGGGTAGAACATTTTGAACAATTCGCATCACAGTCTGCCGGGAAAGAAAGGCAGCCGAGAGAGCCTATCCAGTGGCAAGAAGCGGAACTTGCGTCACATTCTACTTGACTCTCACACTCATCACAATTAGTATCACAACCCGGAGCGGCTTCGCAGCTGCTTATTCCTATTGGGTTAGAGCTATAATATTTGCCAGGGTTGTCCAGAATATTTGAAGTTTGCCCTCCTTCAGCAGCGCTTAAATTAAGACAAATATTTTGTCCTTGGTCAAAAAGCGCGGCTTGGCCCATAAAGTTTTCTTTTTCATGCAAGATGGCAGAGTATTTGGCCCCATACTCACCAGTCTCAAGGTTTTTATCGCCATAAATAAATTTTATTGATTGGGTTTTATTATCAAACTCAGGTAAGGTAGCTGAGCTTGCCTGATAGATTTTTACTTCGACATCTTTTAGATTACCAGTGGTTGGATTCTTTCCACAGTCGTTGGAATTTGAATAAAGATAAACTCCGGGAGTATGCCAATCGAGAGAAATAGATTTATAGGTGGATGGAGTAACTGACTCGCAAGGTTGAGTATCTCCGGCTGGATAATCAACAGTGGTTCCGTTCCCTTTGAAATCTGGCTCTGCCCAAAGGACGGCAGTTAACTCACCAGGTTCCCCTAAAAATTTTATTGAAGCAATTTCTTGGAATTTTTCTAAATTTAAATCCGGATCAGTTAAATCTGGAACCCCTGTAGTAACTTTGAATGAATTTTCATCTTCACATAAACTTTTATTTTCGATATCGGCTGCCTCACAACAACTACCCACGGTATAAATTCTAATTCCAGCTTCCCCGGGTTGAAGTGCTCCTCCAGGGAGAACAAGTTGAGGATTAATTGTGTTTAAAATTAAAAAGGAAGAAAGAACAATAATTAAACCCAAAATACCAGCTATAATTTGGTCTTGGCCGTCTTTCATTTTACTGGGGTCGCCGGCTGAAGTTAAATAAGAGAATCCGCCATAAATCAAAGCTCCGAAAGCTAAAAGCCCGGCAATCATTATGGCGAAAGTAAAAACATATTTTAAATATTCAGGGAGGGCGGTTTTGACGGTGGTGGGCGTTTCAGCGCCAGGGGCGGTGGGGTAAATAATTTCCAATTTCCTTTGGGCAAAGCAAAAACTACCCATTAAAACAGAAGCAAAAATAAGAATTATAAGTATCTTTTTAGACATTTTCATATCCGAATCCGTAGGGTTTATTACTTTTGGCAGCAATAAAAATTATGGGGATAACAGCCCTCTTCTTGGCCAACGTTGGACCGTTCCTCTATCAGCCCCACGATTTTCATCACACTCCATTTTACGAATTTTTCATAAGCGTAACCTGGGATTAGCCATTTCCACCAATGTTCTTCTACTCCGAGCTTTTCCCAGATTGTTTCTATAACCTCCCATTCTTTTTTAATCCGAAGAGTATTGCAGTTTATCTGGTCTTCCTCAAGAAACTCCATTTGGCTGGCTGCTTCACAAGTTAAAAGGTGTTTCCCAACTTTTTCTCCGGAAAAAACAGCAGGATAATCTTCAGCTGACATCCAGCATTGAGCTAATTCACATCTCGAAAATTCGAGCTGTTCTAAAATGTATGACCTTTTGAGTTTGAAGTCAGGTGGCAGATTTGCCCGTGTCCCTTCTTCATCACTATACGTTTCATCAATATCGTTTTCTAATTCCCCCTGGAACCCTGTTATTACTTCAAAGCCCTCAAGAATTGGATTAAAATATTGTTCACAACATCCCCAACAAGAATAAGGAGAACACATTTCTTTACAATAGGGCTGGCCAGTATCTGGGTCTGAGCCTTCCTTTTTGCAATATTGACAATTTAGAGTTTCAACTCCCTTTTCTGGCTCGGTTGGACAAGATACAATTTCTTCTTTTTCTGAGTCCCAACAATATCTTTCACTCCAGCAGCATCTATCTCCGCAATCATCACAACTTTTACATTGATTGGCATCGTCTTGGCATTCCTTACCAGCATAAATTCCTCTTGGGACAGATTGGGCGTCAGGCGGGCATCGAGGGTCCTCACCTTGTGACTCCCCGGCCGCAATATGGTAGAACTTATAACAGCCGGTCTGACACATGTCACAATCCCAAGTTTTATAATCAGTTAAGAGTTCATCGGCTTTGTCTACCATTTGCTTTCCTCCTTTAATTATTCCTAAAGTCTCCACTAACATTTTCTCGGCTAAAAAAGTAGTTCCATCCACCACCTCTCCAATTGGAATTTCCATTCCGCAATCCCATTCTCCGGTCTCTGACAAAGGAAGGCAGGACTTGTTAATGACTAACCCGCCTCCCCAGGGGCAAGAAAATGAACAATCAATACAGACGCAGGTTTCGCTGTTTTCATCATATGCTGCTCCTTCAGTGCACTCATCAGGGCAAGAAACGTCTACACATTCCTCTGAAGCAAAAACTTCCCTGCTTCCATTATATAAAAAATTAGGGATTAAAGAAAGAAAAAAGGCAAGAATTAAAATTATTGCGATTGGCTTTTTTACCATAATAATTTTTGGCAATAAAAAATAGATGGATCTAAGCCTTCAATCTGGGGGATTTCTTTTTTAATTCCTGACCATTCCGGCACTTCTTGAACTTTTGTAGGGCCAAAAAGTTCCGGGACCCTGAGCTGGTCATAACTCGTTGGGTCTACCTCGCATCCCCACATTAAATCTCCGGCTTCTGAAACCCAGAGCAAATCTTCCTGAAAATCATTAATTAGTTTTAGATTAGTTCTGGCTTCGGGCAAATGAGCTATAAACTCCCCCCATTCTGTATTTGCTTCATCGTCCTCTTTCCACCTCCTGTCTATTAAAATGCCTTTAATAACTTCTTTAATATGTGCGTTTGCTAAAAGTAAATCTGATTTATCTTTGTCCTCTAATAAAATTCTAATTACATCCCCCTGGCTTAATAATTTTTTGAGACGTTCATCTTTTCCCGTTAAGATATTAGCTAAAGCATCTTTAGTATCCTGGCTTTTCAACATTCTCTCTAAATTTTTATCCTGTCTTAAAACTAAGATTAATTTCTCTCGCTGACTTTCTTCTTTACTCAATCTCTCTCTGACTTTCCCTTTTAAGGCGTCAAGAGAAGGATAAGAGATTACATTTAATCCGACACTATTCGGGTTTTTTGGAGTGCCGTAAATTGGTTTTCCGGCACTATCTTCTCCATTGATAAAATCTTCCTTTTTTTCTCCCTCTACTTTAATTGACAAATTAGTGGTCCAGTTATCAACATCCGAGCCATCTTCTTGAGGATTAATTCTTTCCATTGAAGTTTTAGAATCTTTATCTCCGGCAAACCATCTATTTGAACAGTAAGCCCTGTCAACTAAATTCCCGAATTGGTCATAAAGTTCTAATACTCCCCCGGTGCCGGCTAAACTCCCGATATAAATTTGATTAGCATCTTCAGAAGTTGCACTTTCGTTATTTTCCAAAAGATAAAATCCCTGGCCAGGGATTTTTCCCGTAAGAGCGATTTCAAAGTTATCTTTCACTATTAATTTCCACCCACTAAGGTTAATCTCTCCTTCAGTATTGTTGTATAATTCAATCCATTGGTGATTAAAATCGGTTTGGGTTCCCATCCAGGCAATCTCGTTGATAGCCACTTCGTTTTCTAAAAGACCTAAGTTAATCATTATTGTTTTAGCTAAATTATCATCATCTAATAATAAATTTCGGTAATCCTCAATTAGATATTTCATTACTGATTTAATTCCTAAAATTCCTTTTAACTTTTCTTTCTCGACCGGCTCACCAACTAAGAGTTTTTTAATTAAATCTTTAGTTCCAGAATCTCTTAAAAGACAATCCATTGCTCCAATTTCGCTATCCGGCGGGCAGGTGTCGCCGGGACAGCAGATTTTTTTATTTTCTTTTAGCCCCTCAGTTAAAAGAAAAAGACTTAATTTTAATCTCAACTCTTTTAAGGCCTGTTTGATTGAAGAAATGTCTGGATAAGGGTCGGTCTCCTCCGATTTGATTAGATTTTTATCGATTAAACTTCTGACTAATAAATCTTCATAATGTTTAGCCGGCTCTTCTGGGTTGCAACATTGGCCATCCGGCCTGACGCAAATACAATTACAATTATATCCAGGTTCTTTTATGTCACTGCAGTCAAAACCACATTTTTTGCATTTGCATTCCTGAAAAAATTCACAACAACTATAAGGGCATTTTTGATAATTATAATATGGCCCTTCTATTCCTTGTCCTTGGCAGCATTCATAATTTCCACAACTTTGCCAACAACCTTCATTTTGAGTGCCCTGGCAGCAAGTTCCTTCGCAATTTTCCCAGTGCCACCAAGGCGGGACGCCTCCTTTTTGGCAAACATTTTCACAAACTACCCAACTGCAGGGATTTTTGCAACAATCTCGGCAGCAATTCTGGCAATTATAAAATTTTTGCAATTCTTTCACTGGTTCATTTAGGTTTTTCGCCTTAATTTGTACTGATTCTGAAAACCATTTTATACAATCTAAACGATCTTGGTCGGTTAGTAAGGAAACAGAGTCTCCATTATCGTCAAAAGTATAACAATCAGTTAGTTTGCGTCCCTTAGGATAACTTTCAGTTCTTTCTCCCCAAAGATTTTCAATTAAACCGCCCACAGGGATCTCCACCAATTGAGCTACTTCAGGTTTAAGAATAAAAGCCGGCGGACGAGAGGTTGGCGCTTTTCCAAGAGGAGAAACTTTAAAAGCCACTAACTGAGGACTAATTGTATTTAAAATTAGGTAAGCGGTAAACAAGATGATTAAACCTAAAATCCCAGCTGAAATCTGGGATTGGGCATCTTTTTGAGCAGAAGGAGAACCGGCCGAAGTTAGATAACGAACCCCGCCATAAATTAGGGAGCCGAAGGTAATTAAGGCGCCAATGAATAAAGAAAGTTGAAAAATATATCTAATATAATCGGGTAAGGCGGTTTTGGTGGTGGCTGGAGTGAGGGCTCCGGGAACCTGGGGATAGGTAGCTTCTAAAGGTTTTTGAGCTAACCCCCCACCAAAAACATGGTGGGGGGCTAAAAAAATAAAAAGGAGAAAAAATAAAAATAATAATTTAGTTTTTTTATTTTTTAGCATTTATTCGCTAGTTAATTCAAAGTAAACGGATAGAGCCCAAAAAGGAAGGACACCAACAAAAGGAGCAACTTCTCCCACCATAGGAGTTAAAAACTTTTTATATTTTCCCCGAAAAAGTTTCCTTATCAATTTTTCTGGTCTTTTTTTCGCTCTTTCTGGAATTCCTACTTTACCTGACCGAAAAAACATCCAGCCGCCAATAAAAATCGTTCCAATTATATCAGAAATAAAGGAAGGAATTTCTCCAATAGCAAAAAAAATATTAAGAGCAAAACAAATTACCCCAATTATATCAAGGATAATTGCTAAAATTAACACTACTATTCCAGGACCGAGAAGAGCTGAAGTTTTTTCCATAACAAAATTATCTTCCTGATTCTTTTTTGGCTTCTCTGATTTTTAATACTTCTTCCGGAGCGGTGGTAATAATTTGGTCTTCAGTATAAGAAGCCACTGTTTTTATTGCCACATGTTTTTGGCCGGCAAAAAATATTCCCTCCCCCACCTCGGCTTCCAGCAATAGATATTTCTCTTCTTCGGTCAGATTAAAGATTTTCTGGACCACCTCAATTGTCGCCGGGCTTTGCTTCATCAAAACCTGCAAGGAAGAGTTGGTGATGATCGGCTGGCCATAAGCAGATTTCATAAAATCATTAACATCTTGGGTGACGGTAGTTACTCCCAACCAGTATTTTCTAGCTCTTTTTGCCATCCCAAACAAGAAGGAAGCTCCATCTTCTCTCTGCATTAACCACCAGGCCTCATCAACAACCAGGATTCTTTTTTTCAGCTCCGAACGGACTTTGTTCCAGATATAACGCATGATGATAAACATCGCCATCGGTCTCAATTCATCTTCCAAGTCCCTTATCCCAAAAACGACAAAAGGTTTTTCCATTGAAATATTAGTTGGCTGGTTAAAGAATTGGGCAAAGGTTCCTTTGGTGAATTTCCTCACCCTTCTAACCAGAGATTCTCCTCCTTCCATCCCTTCTAATATCGCCTCAAAATCTTGCATCAGAGGAATTCGATCTAGCCAGAGAGTGGGGTCGGTTTCCGGGACGATATCTTTGGCGGCATAAGTTTCAGTTAGGGCTTGGTCAATAATAGCATCTTCTTCTGGGGTCAAGCCGCCTAACATAATTCTTAGTAGGCCTACCAGATTGAGGACATTTGATCTTAAGACATCTTCTGGTTTTTCATCCTCCCTGGGAGTCGGCAGGTCGAAAGGATTAATGTGATTGGGAGAAGCTAAAGAGATATTAAAGAAAGAACCGCCGACTGCGTCGGAAAGGAATCGATATTCGTTTTCTGGGTCAAGAATTATGCAATCAGTTCCGCACATCAAATAGCGGAGAATTTCTAATTTGATAGTGTAACTCTTTCCCGATCCGGCCTTGCCAAAAATAACTTCGTTGGCATTCTCTAAACTAAATCTATCAAATAATATTAGGGAATTATTATGGCGATTGACTCCATATAAAATTCCTTCGTTGGAAGAAAGGTCAAAAGAAACAAATGGGAAAATGCTAGACAACGGCTCGGTATTCATTGGGGTATGGACCTGGAGTTTGTCCAAGCCGGAAGGCGAACTGGCATGAAATCCATCTCTTTGTTGATAAAGAGCAGGTTTAATATAAATTAATCTCGATTCTAAAATCGACCTTAAAGTGGTCTCAATATCTTTTAATTCTTTTTGGCTATCTCCATAAACGGTTAAGTAAAGCCCGAGTTTAAACATTCTTTCTTGGGCAGTTTGCAATCTATCCCGCAGGGTTTCTATGTCTTGGAAAGCAGTTTCTAAAGCCGGGTCTCTGATTAATCCTTTCTCTTCTCTTTCGGCCAGTTCGGCCTGGACTTCGGTTACTTTTTTCCTCAGTTGTTTTAAAATCATCCCGGTTTCAACAGGATGAATATGGAAGCCAATATCCATCGGAGTGTCAAGATTAATCACTGGAGAAAACCAGGCAGTAGTTAGATATCTCGGGTAAGAAAATATGAAAAAGGATTTGGCAAATTTTTTCCCTAATTTTAAATAATCTTGAGAGAGGACAATAGAAGAGGGGGCAATGATGTCTTTGGCTTCGATTGCCCCGGTTTCAAAAATCTTTTCCGGGATTTCTGTTTTCTTTTTGAAAAATGGTATTTTAATGAAAGCCATAATTTTACCTAATTAATTCGGGGGGGATTTCCGGATAATAACCGACCTCGGCCTCTTCCGGGTGATATAGGCTCCAGAAAAGTTCAACTAACTCGGAGGTATCCAAGGGAACGCATTGGAGCCCGCATCTTCTTAAACCCAAAGCGACAAACTCCATCCTTTGCCAGAGCTGAGATTTGCATCTCTGGAATTGCTCTTCGGTTAAAGTGGCGACTGACTGTTTTCTGACTAACCCGGTAATTGCTTTCATCCCTGGAACCTCAATCAGGGTGAAAGGCACAACGACAAAAAAAGTCTTTGACATAATTGCTCCCCCGGCAATTAAATCTCTAATAAATTTTTGATATTCAGCAGTCTGAAGTCGGAGCAATTCGTTTTCCTGCCTTTCCTCTAATTCTTTTAATTTATCGAGATAGCCGGTGATATTGAGCCTCCTTGACTGGACAACAACCTCTAAAGAAAAATCCAGGGAATTTAAGAAATTCTGAAACTGGTAGATAATAGCATTTTGTTCCTCTTCAGACTTTAAGGCAAAGTTCAAAGAAGAAACCATCAGCACTCCTCTCATAGCTTTATTTCTCAAAAGAATGACTCCCTCTCTGAGCTGGTCGATTTCTAAAAATTGTTGAGTAGACGCCTGAGCCATAAATTATTTTGTTTTGATTTCAATTTGAGTTCTAAGTTTTTTTAGCTGACTTTTTCCAGCAATTTTTAGAGGAAGTTCGTCTTCGGCTTCTTCCTCTTTTTCTGCCTCCACTTTTTTAAAAAACATTATCGGAGTTTCCCCCTTTTTCCAGATAAAGATTCTGGTGGAAGCACTAAATTTTAAAAAATTCCCAAAAACAGTTGCTAATGACCTCCCTCCAATTTTCAAAAAAGCCAAAACTGCTGCTCCCCCGCCTAAAATAAGGCAGGCGGCCAAAAAAACCGAAAAGGGGACAGTGTAATAAAGAACAAAACAGATTGCCGCAGCAACACCAATAAAGCTAAACTGTTTGAAGGTTAAGGGACCTACTATTTTTGCTTCATGCTCAATAAATTGAGGGAGAGTAAAACGCATAGTTTGTATCTCGTATTTTGTATTTAGTATCTTGTATTAGTTTTAATTCTTTTAAGGCCGTTAATGAGTTTATTAACTATGATTGTTTGCTGGGCAATTCTCTGGAATTCATCATTTTCTAAATAACTAACATCCCTACGGAATACAGCGCTACTCGATTGGCTCTCTGTAAACATCTTTTTTCGGAGGAACTTCTGGTTTTTCTTCTGGGGGTGCCGTTGCCTCTGGTGGCGGGGCAACCTTTGGTTCGGTTGGGAGGACAATTTCCATTTTGTAAACTTCCTCTAAAAAAGACTTTACCGGGGCAAAAATAGTTTGATTGATTTCCTGGTTAATTTTTGTTGCAGTTAAAGGGTCTAACTCTGCTTCCTTTTCCAGGGCGGCTCTTAGTTGTTTTGGCGGTAATTTCCCCAACAGAACTAAGCCGATTTGATGAGCGATTTCTTCAATTTTTTCCTCCTCTTCAATCCCAATGCCGAGACAAATCTCGGAAATCCTAGTTGGTGTTTCTTCAGAAACAGCCAATTTTAGAAGATCGGGAGAGAGTTTTTCAAAAATTTCAGAATATTTTTTTTGAGAAAATTTTGGCATATTAGTTTATCAAATTTATTGTGGTGCGCCACATTTTGGACAAAAATCTGCGTTCCCAGGAATGGTAGCACCGCAGCTAGGAACAACGCAGGTTTTTGTTCCAGACGGTCTTATCTCCCATTTTTTCAGAGCAGCATCCAAGGCCTTTTTACCGATGTCGGCATATGCTCTGGCTAAACCAGCCTTAGCATTACTAGCTCCAGTTTTTGCTTTTGCTTTCCATGCAGGAGGAATTTTTGCGTAAACTTTTCTTAACGGAGTAACTACGATTCCACCGGCTTTTCTTAACGGAGTAACTGCGATTCCACCAGCTTTTTTAGCCCATCCTGCGGGAGCAGTTAATCTGGCGGCTGCTGTGGGATGCTTGGCTGCGAATTTCCCCCAGGCTCGACCTGCGGTTCCTGAAACTGCTCCCCCTATCGCTCCTCCAGCTCTATATGCCGTTTTAAATCTATCCTTGGTCCATTGTGCTGTTGCTTTTGGCATTAACTTCCCGGCTGTCGTTCCGGCTGCCTTAAATCCTTTTGCTATGTAGCCAGCTCCCAGAGCTGAGGTGGAAGTAGCGACAAAAAAACCAAGAAGGAGAAAAGCTAAAACTACTCCGTAAGGCAAAAGATTGTTCATAAAATCAATCATCGGAGTGGCAAGCATTCCTCCTACTCCTTCTGGATAAACTCCGGGGATAAAGTCAGGAGCCATGACCATTAATTGCTCGCCTAAATATAGGAAAAAACCGGCTGTTATTCCAAGTAGCGACCATTCAATAAATTGTTTCCACCATTCGTCCCAACTCAAAATACTTTTAAATGCATATTCGCCTCTTTTAGTGGCTGGAAAAATTCGAGAGAAAAAAGCAATGGGTGAAACAATCACTAACACCCAAATCATTATGTAGCGCATTATAAAAAGAAGAGCATACATCAAAAAAACAAATGCCCCTATCCCCCCAAAAGCAATCAGACCAATAGTTTTGCCCAAGGCGGTAGAAGCGTAACGAATATCAAAAGGATGAGAAAACATTTCCCCAAGTAACGACGCCTGGGTAGAAAAGACGGTTACCATAATTCGCAGCCCGGTTAATTCCTCCAAGAAAAAGTTCATTATAATATTTGAAGCATCAATAATCAATCCGCAAATTACCGGAGTAAAATTAATTAAAATAGCAATAATGATTAAAGTGGGTAAAGTTTTTTGAACCCGATATTCCTTAATCCTTAAGGCGGTAGCCAAACCAATTATTACCAAAGCGATAATAAAAAACATATTAATGAAATCCCTAACAATCGGCCAGCCGACATCAACAATCCCCCCCGAAGTATAAGGAAGACTCATAAAGTAAGGGCTTAAGACCCACCATAAAATTACTCCGGCTATACCTACAAATAAATTTGTCATCAGCAGTATCATCTGAAGGCACAGGGTAATAAAAGCGACTGGTATAGAGGCAAGAGCGCCAAGAATGCCGCTAACAACACCAGCCTGGGCAAGTTGGAGAGGGGAAGCTAACCCTAAAAATATCAAAAACAAAACAGCCAAAATTAGCTGTTTTTTAGTCCAGATGAAATTAAAGAAAAGATTTTTAATTTCCCCTCCCATTAATTTCATTTTACAAAAGATTAGTTTATTCTACAACTTTGCAATAAATTAATCCAATCCTCCACGCTTAAAGTTTCAGCCCGCTGGCTCGGTTGGATATTATTTTTTAAAAGCCAATCCTCAACTTTTTCTCGGTTGAATTTTAATTCTTTTGACAAATTATTAACCAATTGTTTTCTTGGTTGAGAAAACCCCGCCTTCACTATCTTAAAGAATAAATCAACGTCGCCGGGGCGCGTTGACAGTTTTTTTGAGATTATTTTTATTATGGCGCCATCAACTTTTGGCTGAGGCCAAAAAGATTTTTTTGAAACATAATCTATAATTTTTGGCCCTGCCCCGTTAAATTGCGGCTTTGCCGCTCCCGCTTCGCGGGATTTAACGGGGTAAACATAAAATTGAACTGAAACCGCCAAAATGCTCATATCTGGCGGTCTGGCACAAATTCTCTGCCCCACTTCTTTTTGGACCACTAAAACCATCTGTTGAGGTTTAGTTTCGACAGCTTCCAGAAATTGGCGGATAACTGGTGTAGTTAGATAAAAGGGCAGGTTAGCTACCACCTTGTAGGGTTTTAGGGTATAGGGTTTAGGGTCTAGTTTTAAGATATCGCCTTGGATAATCTCTACGTTATTAAAATTTTTTAGAGTTTCTTTTAAAATCTCTATCATTTTGGGATCTTTTTCTATCGCGATTACTTTCTTTGCTTTTTTAGCCAACTCCATTGTTAAAACCCCGATTCCTGGGCCAATTTCTAAAATAATATCGTTTTTGGAGAGTTGAGCAGATTCAATAATCTTTTTAATTACCCCTTCGTCGATTAAAAAATTCTGGCCCAATCTTTTTAAAAGATGAACCTCGTGCCTTTTAAGCAAATTTTTAATATCTCTCATCGAAACCAAACTCATTAACCCATTCTATCATCTTTTTAGCGTGTGAATAATTATCTTGACTTTCGGATTTTAAAAAGTAAAATGGAAAAAGGACAAATGTTCCCTCCTTTTCAATTCAAAAATTATTTTAAAAAAATTAAGGGATCTTTTAAGGGCCCCTTCTTCTGTTTTGGACTCATCTCGGTCATTTTTTTTGGGATCATCGTTTTAATTCCCCCTTACTTTTGGATCAATAGCGAAACTCTCATCTCTGTTACTTCTCTCTCTAAGCAATTACCTCAAAACGGCGAGGGGTTATTTTTAGGGCCGACCAAAAAATTCTCAGTCGAGTCGCCGGATTTTCTTTTAGTCGAAAAAAATAGCTTAACTAGCGTTGCTCCGCCAACTACTTTTTCCCCTCAGGTTTTAGGAGCCCTATTTGAAGGATACGAACCAGAAGACATAAAAAAAATCATTGTTGAGTACCAAGTTGAAGAAGGAGATAGTCTTTGGGCGATTGCTACTAAATTCGACATCACCTTAAATACTCTTTTGTGGGCTAATAATTTAAATCAAAACTCAACAATTCAGCCGGGTCAAAAACTTATTATTCCCCCGGTTTCAGGAGTAATTCATCATGTTAAAACTGGTGACACTATTTCAGAAATCGCCCAAAAGTATAAAGCCAAAACCGAAGACATAAAATCTTTTAATGGTCTTTCTAGCGAGGCTGATATTTTTGTTGGTGATATTTTAGTTATCCCCAATGGAGTAATTCCTCCTCCGCCAGTAGAATACGCCCCGGTCTGGGTTCCAATAGCCGATAGCTATTTTATCTGTCCAATTCCTTCTCCCTGCCGAATTACTCAAAGACTTCATTGGTATAACGCTATTGATTTCAGTCATGGCAATTGCGGAGAGCCAATCTATGCTGCTGCCGGTGGAACAGTTTTGAAAGTGGAACTGACTAACTCTACTTCCCGCTGGGCATTTGGCGGAGCGGGAAATCATTTAACAATTTTACATCCGAATGGAGTAGTAACAATGTATGGTCATATTGCTGCCAGTTTTATTAATCCTGGAGATCAAGTTTCTCAGGGTCAAATCATTGCCTTAATGGGCGGTCAGCCAGGAACTCCTGGAGCAGGGCTATCAACTGGTTGCCATCTGCATTTTGGAGTTTCCGGGGCCAAAAATCCCTTTGCCAGATAGCCTAAAATTAGGTGTAAAACATAAAAATAGAGGCCGGGCCCCTATTTTTTTTAATCTTCTTTGACTCGATACATTAAGGCTTCGCTAAGGTGGTGGTAGAGAATATTTTCGGAATTGTCTAAGTCGGCAATAGTCCGAGCTAGTTTTAGAACCCGGTGGTAACCTCGGGCAGATAATTTTCCAGAATCAACATATTTCCTCAAAAGATTTCCAGATTGGTTGTCAATTTGGCAATGTTTTTTTATCTGAGGAATTTCCATTTCCGAGTTAGTTTTATTCGTCAAGAAACGTTCTCTCTGAATTCCTCTGGCTTTTTCCACCCCCTGCCTTATTTTTTGGCTAAAGTTTTCTTCGTCAGGAGCAACTAATTTTTCATACTTTAACTGGGGGACGTTAATAAAAAGATCTATTCTGTCCATTAGAGGACCGGAAAGCTTCCTTCGATACATTTGGATTTGAGAAGGAGTGCAGCTGCATTTCTTTTCTGAATCTCCGAAATAGCCACAGGGGCAGGGATTTGTTGCTGCTACTAAAGTAAAACGAGCAGGAAAAGTTAAAGAATGTTTTGCCCTCAAAATAGTAATTTCTCCTTCTTCAATTGGCTGGCGCAAAGATTCCAAGACATAGACATTGTCCCACTAAATTGAGCTATATCCTCCGTTCTTATTGGAATATGTCCTATAATTTTAGCCCTTCTGTTTCGGGAATCAAGCATAATAACCTCTAAGATGTTTCTTAAGAATTCTTGTTTTTGATCGAGCGTTAAATTCTGTATCCTTGCTGTTGCCAAATTGCAAAAAAACTTAATGTTTTCTATTATTAACGGCCTATTAACTATTTGATTTAACTTAAGTTCTACCTCTTCCAACCCCTTTTTTATTTTACCCTCCTCTTCGTTAAATTCATTTAATTGATCTTGATATTCTTTTATACTCTTAAGGCCTGCGTAATAAAGGTTATCTAACATTTTTTTCTTACCATTCAAGTTTATATTCTCTTTGAGCAAATTCTTTTTCTCATCTTCCAAAGAACCCCTGCCTTTAGCAATTTTATTAGCTAAATGCGAAATATGCGCAACGAGAATTTCGGGTTTCATTATCGTCTTGCTTACGGCATTCCAGACAGCGGAATCCAAATCCTCTGTTCTGACGACCGGTGCATCGCAAGTATTAGGGAGAGGATATCTTTTGTGGCGATTATTGCACCTGTAATAACAAAACTTTCTTGTTTTGCCTTTTGCTTCTCCGGTAAAAGTTGATCCGCAGCTTACGCATCTTGACAGTCCACTTAACAGATAAAAATACTTTCTATGTGCATAGGGTCTATAGTTTTTTGATAGCAACTCTCGCGCGATCTTTAATTTATTTTCTTCAACAATGGGTGGGAATTTAATTGGTATCCACTCAGCCCTGTTTTGTATTCGTCTGCTATTTTTAACTTTTCGTTTGTATTTTCTTCCATTTTCAGTTTCAACTCCGTAAGTTTTTCCATAATAACCCCTTCCGACATATGATTCATCGCCCAAGATGTCTCCGATGGTGCTTCTGCTCCATCTTTCTCCTCCCCTTTGCGGTTTTATCCCTCTGACGGCCAGTTCTTTTACAACTCCATTTATACTTTTAATTTTGAAATAAAGATCAAATATCAAATTTACCACCTTGGCCTCCTTTTCGTTGATCTCGTAATGCTCTTCTTTATCGGGAGTTCTTTTTATATAGAGATAGCCGTAAGGCGCGTAACCGCCGACAATTCCTTTTTGTCTTGCCTTGTGAAGTCGTCCCCTTCTCGTTCTTTCCAATATCATTGCTTTCTCATATTCGGCAATTAGCCCTTGAACTCCCAACAAGAGTTGATCTTCCGGATTATCAGAAACGGGTTTATTCAAAAAGACGACTTCAATTTCTCTTTTCTTTAATTCGTCAAGGATTAAAATCTGATAAGCATATTTTCTCGCCAACCTGTCAGGAGAATGGAAATAAACAGCTTCAAATAATTCCTTGGAAGCGTCATCTCGCAACCTGTCTAAAGCAGGGCGCGCAAGAGTTTCTCCACTCCACCCTTCGTCCTCATATTCATTGACAATCTGAAAATCTTTGCAGATTTCTCTTAATTCTGCTAATTGAGATTCAATTGTTTTTTGCTCTTCTTGGCTCTCCGTTGATACGCGAGCATAAATGGCTACTTTCTTCATAACTTAAAGGGACGGTCTGGTTGACCCAACCTGCTTGCTCCGAAGAGTAGCTATGCTGGCAAGACCGCCCCTTTAAGGAAAGCATAGCTAATAAAAATCTCTTCGGATATGCTACAGGATAGGTCAACACCTATATTATATACCAAATTTAATTATTAAACAAATTTCCCTCAATCATACCTTTATATTTTCTTTTTCGGTATTCAAGATTTAGACACTGCCGGCAACCTATTTTATCGGTAAGAGGGTGTTTTAATAATACGCCGGCACGCTTTTGGCACAAAGGACACTTAAACCAAAATCTGATTCCGTTGTAGTAAGTTTTAGAAGTGGTTAGTTCAATTTTTAATCCCAAAAACTCTAATTGCGAGTTCAAAATCGCCTCTTTCAATTTGTTCCTGTAAATTCTTAAAAAATCTTCTATTCTAATTTTTTGGCACTCTTCCACCAAGTATTTTTTTCCTAAATTATTTGGATTTAATGATTTCATTAGAATCGTTTTTATTGGGTTGATTTATATTTAATTGCTGGTTTTGGGCAACAAAAGCTGTTTTAGTTTTTACACTAAAATTCAATGCCGGCTGTTTTAATTCTTTTAGTAAAATCATATTTGTGTTGAGTTGACGATTTGCAAGCTCTATCCCTTTATTAAACTCTTTAAGGATATTTACTTTCAGCTGGTCAAAAGAAAATTTTCCATCTTCTTTTTCTACGAGACGGTTAAAAATCATATCGCATTTCATTGCACGCCAGTAGCTTGCCACTATCCTGTCCGTAAGCATAAGCTCTAAAGATGTTTTACAGGAACATTCCGCAACAACGTCGTGCCTTATTTTTCCCAACGCTTCATAGTATTTGTCGTGGTCTAAATTCTTTACCCACAATCCGTTTTTAAGTCCGTATTGCATAACCAACTCAAGCGAAATTTCATTCATTCTTTCTGTTTGTTTTTCCGTAAGTTTTTTTGATTTAGCAACCAAATCAGCATATTCTTTTATTTCCTTATCGTCTGGGAAAATATCTTGCACAAAGATATCTCTCATCTTTCCAATTCTATCCGGCCTTATCTCTTGTCTCGCCAGCCTTTTACCATTATCGGTTTTAGCGCCGCTTAATTTAGCAATTTGATGTTTAGCTTCTAATTGTCTTCGCGTATTTGCCATAAATTTTCTCTGGATAAAGAAGAGATCCTAATAGTTAATTAAACTTCTTATATTTGGCTTCCTCGCCGTGGCCACATTCTTCTCCTTGCAGATGTTTATATCCATATTCGCAAGTATAGAATTTTTCTCTTAAATCCCAATCATTCCTTAATGCAGTTAAGAAAAATCCGGCCCTATTTTTAATCCTTGGATTTTTATCGGTTTCTTCTAATAAAACATTGATTTTTTCTAACGGATAAGAATTTATTATGTCTTTAGCTTTCTTAAGAGGAAAACCATAGTCGGTTAATTTATTTAATACAACATCGTTTGTTGTTTTATTAAAGATTGGGGAGTTAACGATTGTAGGTGGATTTTTGACACTGTTAGCGGTTTCTTTTTGCCACTGCAAGCAGTTTCCTTTTGACACTGCTTGCAGTTTGGGAGCGTATTTATTGGTATAATCCAACCCCCTTCCTCCTTTAGTTCTTTTCGCAATTATAAAGCCTTTCCTTTCTAATCCTTGGATAGACCTTATGATTGTTTTCCGGCTTAATCCTGTGCCTCCGTCCACCATATCTCCGTTTTTCTTTCTTATTCCCTCCTCAAACTGCGTTAAATCAATTGCATCTTCCGTTTTCTGCCAACCGTAAGTGTGGCGGATAATATACCAGAGAACCTTGAACTCGCCGCCCGTTAGGGTTCTGACATAACCGTTGATGACGTTTGGAAAATTCCAGCTTTGATACGGATCTGGAAATCCGGGGAAATTTTTAATTAGATTATTTTTTTTCATCTTTGTGTAGTTCGTGCCACCGCTTTTGATTACGTTTGTGGAGCATTTTTATGTTTGATTCAGGTATAATCTTGAGAAGATTGTCCGGGGCGAGTAGTTTTATGCCTTTTTGATTTTTTGACCTCTTTTTTATCGTAAAAGGACACACCTCTTCTTTTGGAAGTTCGTTTCTAAAGCTTATCTCCGGGTCTAAAGGACAAAGATTAGCCGAGCAACTGCGAAACCGGGGACAAATTTGAAGATTGTTTGTTATCTTTCTCATATGTTTGGTTGGAATAATTCTTTAGATCATCTTCGGATAAAATCAAATTCAAAGCTCTTAAAAGCCGTTCATAATTGATGCCTTCTTTCGGTTTTTCAAGATCTATTTTGAAATGTTTTCGTTTTTTCTTAATGCTATTCATCCGTATAAATCTAAACTCCCAAATTCAATCTGATAAAAATTTGGGAGTTTAAGTATCAGATTGAAGTATGTTAAACAAAAAATCAGGCACTATTTAATGCCTGACCCTTATGAAAAAATCCAATGAACGGTTAAGAGTCAAAGCACTAATAAATAGTGATTTTTCTCTTCCAATGTCATTGGATTGACTGATACCTTCTTGTATTAAGATCCAAGGAACATACGGGATGTCATTGTATTGACGTGTTTTCCAACTTGGATCGTGATCCTACAAACAATCTTGAAAGAAGATAGATATTAAATTTTCAAATCCTGCCTTTATTTTAACTTAACAATGTTACTTGTCAATAGTTTGCGTTCTCAAATTAGGTATTTTATGGTAAAATAAAAATATAAAACTAAATACCGCCTAACCCTTACAGGTTTCTGTAAGGTATGGCACAAAAACCTGTGATGGATATTAAGCTCGTCGTCAGAGCACCATCACAGGTCATATCCCGAAAGGGGTACGGGTCTCGTAAGAGATCGCTGGCGGCGAGCTTTATGTTTTCCGCCAGAATAAAATAAGAATATGAAAATAGAACTACCTAAAAGAATTCAAAATAAATCTTTTTTATCCGAGGTTTATGAGGTAACCGCTCGTCAGTTTTTTCCGCTAAAGAATCCAAATCAAAAGAGTATTTTTGGCGGAACATTATTGCGGTTTTATATCATTGTCTTTTTTCCGTATTTTCTTATAGCGGTTATTTTTATAGGGATCTATATCGCCATTTTGAGATTATTAAAAAAATAAATCTATGCAAGAAAAAATAAACAATAATCAACAACAAAATAATTCAAAAAACAAAACAGGTTGGAAAAGGCACTTTACCGTAAAGAACATACTAATAAACGGCTTAATCGCCATTATCCCCGGGAGTTTAATTATTGGTATTTTGAGAGAATTGGGGTTGGGAGGTGCGATTGTAATATGTGGCGTTATTTTTGGTCTAATGTATCTAATTGGCGAGATAAGAGAAAAAATAGCTTGTAAGATTCATAATAAACCAAAAAGAGAAAATTTATGAAAATACCTATAATTTTAATCTCAACAAAGGGAAATACCAAAGAACAATTGCTGAAAGAATCCAAAGAAGCTATCGGGCGTTTTTTGAAAGTAAAAAGAGAAGTAGAACAGAAGAAGGCCCAGCAACCTTCAAATACTCGAGAACACTGGTTTGTAAAAGCGTTAGAGGGTGGCGTTAAGAACGCAAGGCCAGAGAGAAAGTTTCTGGACACATTTCGGAAGGGAAAGGCGTTTCATATGTCAGGATTAACGCAATGGTTAAGAGATGCAGAACAAATACCGGATGATAAAAAACCACAGGAAGAATCAAAAACTTCTTCAATTAAAACTCCATTTTTCCTAAAAACTTCGGACGGAATCTTTAAGGTTTCCGAAGAAAACGGTATGCTTTTTGCTGAAATGTATGACAAATCTTCCAAAAGTTTTGTAAGATCGCCTGATGTGAGTGGTATCTTGGAAGAAGGAATTGAAATAACTCCGCCAACTGAAATCGCAAAAGCGCCTTCTACTAAAAGATAATCTTTAAGAGAAATCGCATTTCTTAAAACCGTCCATTACCGGGCATTTTTTATTGAGAGACAATAAACGAGATGGTTTCAGGATATTTTTTCAAATAAACATCTTTCTCCGTTGGCCAACCCCAGCATTGTGAAATGGACGAAAAACATTTTCCATTCGTTCCCGTCCGCCATTCCCACAGATTTACCATTAACAAATTTCTCACCGAGCCAACTATTATTTTGGCCGTCATAGGAAACTCTTAACCAGCAATCGTCGCCGTATTTATTTCGGTATTCCATAGAATAAACTTCGCCCTCTTTCTTAAATGTTGAGAAATTTGGTTCGTATAACGCAGAGCCCATAGTGGGTATCCCATTTATCGCCGTTATGCTGGAGAAAAGAACATTAAACGGCATATCGCTATATTCCGGCAATCCCTCAACACCAAGACGGCGAGGAACAAAAGAAAATCTCGTTCCTTTATCCAATGCTTTTTTTCTTCTTTCTTCAAAGTTCATAAAATCAAAACCCCTTTCCTATCGCAGGGAAGGGGTTTTGATTAAGCTAATAAAAAACCGACCTTTATCTTCCCTCAATTGAGGTTGGATTTAGCACCTTTTTTGGGAAGTCGCCCCAAAAGGTTGCTGGACGGGTTATTGAGCCAGTTCTCTATCCGTCGCTCTGGATAAAACTAACTATTCAATTGTATTTTTATTTTAGCAAATCTGTTTGTTCTTGTCCAATAAAAAATTTATTCCATACTTCTACTTTTTATCTTGAAGTTTCCGGGGAATAAAGCTATTCTAGAGTAAGAAAGAGTTGTTTTTTTGCAAAAAAATGAATAAAAAAATCTCCAAAAAGAAAGGCGGACTCAGCGTTTTGGACCTCTTTTGCGGCTGCGGAGGATTGTCTTTTGGTTTCGCGCGACAAGGGTTCAACGTAGTCGCCGGCGTAGATAATTGGAGAGACTCTCTGGTTACTTTTGAGAAAAACCATCCGGATTCAAAGGGGATACTTACGGATCTTGGAAATTTTAATCCCGAAGAATTAGAAAATCTTACCGGCAAAATTGATGTCATTATCGGAGGCCCCCCTTGCCAGGGTTTTTCCATATCTGGGAAAAGAGATCCGGGTGATCCTAGAAACCGTCTTTCTTTCGGCTTCATTAAAGCGGTGAAGCATTTCAAGCCGAAGGCCTTTGTTTTGGAAAATGTCCCGAATCTTATTTCGATGGCTGGAGGAAAGATAAAAGAATCTTTAATCAGGGAATTTAATTCTTTAGGATATGACGTCGGTTGCAGAGTTATTTTGGCCTCTGATTACGGCGTTCCGCAAAACAGAAGAAGAGTTTTTTTCGTCGGTATGCTCGGCCGAAACAGCTTTGAATTCCCAGCAGGAAATTACACGGATCCAAAATTAAAAGTGGCTTGTTCCCAGGCATTGTCAGACTTACCGGAAGAATCAGTCACTGATGGAACCGAAAACACTGCCAAGTCAGAATCAGCTTATCAGAAATTGATGAGAAAGCGCTCTAATAAAATTTTTAACCATCAGGCTACTAATCACGACATAAGAACGGCGGAAATCATCTCGTTGGTCCCGGACGGAGGGAATTACAAAGATCTTCCGGGCCGCCTTCAAAATACAAGGAAAGTAAATATAGCGTGGACTAGGTATGGCAGCACAAAACCCAGCCTTACAATTGATACCGGTCATAGGCACCATTTCCATTATAAATACAACAGGATTCCTACAGTAAGGGAGTCTGCGAGATTGCAGTCTTTCCCGGATGATTTTATTTTCTACGGTTCTAAAACCAGCCAATATAAACAAGTAGGAAATGCCGTTCCGCCTTTGGTGGCCGGAGAAATAGCCCGGGCATTGTTAAACTATTTGGAGAAATAATATGTACGAAGCTCCAAAAGAATTTTTTTTCAGGATACACCATATAAGGCCGCGTTTCAAAAACGACGTTGAGAACGTGCTTTTCTATATGGCGACGGAAATAGCTAAAATCTCTCCGGAAAAGCACGAGGAATTCAGTGAAAAGCTGAATGCCGTTATAAAACTTTATCCCGGAAATGCTTCGAAGAAAATAAAGACAATAAACAACTGGAGAACCGAAATATCCTCCCTGTTCGGGCTTATTGAATACGACGGAGATATTTCAAAGCCCGGCAGAATGGCTTTGCTACTTTCTGAAACGCAGGATCTTATCGAATTCTTTCGCTATTTCCTTTTTTATTTTCAATATCCGGGAGGACATCTTAAACCGCACGAAACCCTCGAACTTATAAAAACAGGGATTAAATTCAAGCCAGCTAGATACCTAATACAAGTAATGCTTGAGGGCAAAAAGCTGTCAGAAGACGGTAAATTCGGGATTACAAAAGCCGAAGCAACACATATTGTTTTTAATGACCTTCGAGTAACAAGAGACGGCCGTTCGCCAAGAGAGACAGCTGAAATTATATTGCAGAATAGAAGAAATAACGTTCTCTATGACCAAGGAGGAGATATGACGCGTTATGCTGGGGACGTTCTTGATTATATGGAGCTGGCAGACTTGGTTAAACTTAAGCCGAACTATCAGTATTATCTGAACGCTGCCAATCTCGAGACAATTCAGGCATTTGTAAATGACAACAAGTATTTCGATCCGTATCAATCGTTTTATGTTAAGAAAGATTTACAGCTTGCTGATATTGTGGCAACCCAACAAGATTGGTTTCATTACGTTAACAATAAGTTGGATTCAAGTATATTCGAAGCAAACATCCTTTCTATCATTGAAGAGGCCGGCGAGACAACTGGAGATCTCGAGAAGAGCCAATTTATCAAGGAAGTTCTTGCTAAGATCCAAAGCGACCGTGCGTCCGCGGAAAGGATAAAGACGAAAGAGGTCGGAGACATCGGCGAAACTATAGTAATTGAACACGAAAAAGCGAGACTCATTATCATAAAAAGAGAAGACGTAATCCACCTGATCAAAAAAATTCCAGAAACATTCGGTGTCGGTTATGATATCACTTCATTCGAGGGCGTCGGCAATATCCGAAGGTATGTCGAAGTCAAAACTACTATCAGTCGCGGCAAGCTTGCCGCTAGAAATTTTCATATGACTCCGAGCGAATGGAGCGCTGCTGACACCCTTAGGAAAACATATTACGTTTATAGGCTGATGATTTCTGTCAAGGACGTAGGCCTTTTCTTGATACAGGATCCCGTAGGCAAATATAAAGAAGATTTAGTAAATATGATTCCTAGAGACGGCGCCGACATAAGTTATTCGGATAAATCGGGCCGTTGGGAGAAATTACTCATATGAGCAAAAGGATTTACAAAATAGCTTCGCTCTTTAGCGGATGCGGAGGGATGGACCTTGGAGCTGAAGGAGGTTTTTCTTTTCTGGGGAAAAATTATAAAAGACTTGGGACCAAGACGGTTTATGCGATGGATTTCGACAAGGCCATCTGCGATATTTATAATTATAATTTTCAAAACGAATGCTATTTGCAGGACATCCGCCAATTGAAATCAGACAACGTTCCCAATCACGATATTTTGACCGGCGGATTCCCTTGCCAATCATTTTCTGTAGTCGCGCAGAATCCTAAAAGACTTGGATATAAGGACGAGCGAGGCAAATTGTTTTTCGAAATGTGCAGGATCCTTAAAGACAAAAGGCCGTCCGTCTTTATTGCCGAAAATGTCAAAGGAATTTTGTCAGCTAATAAGGGCGAAGCATTCCCCTTGATAATCAAAGAATTCGAGAAGGCTGGTTATCGCATTAAACACAAAATTCTTAATGCAGTCCATTACGGAGTGCCGCAAAAAAGAGAGAGGGTTTTTATAATAGGATTCAGAAACAAAAAAGCTTACGAAAGATTTGATTTTCCGTTGCCGATAACCGAGAAAAATCCGGTCCCTATTTCATTGATCGTGATGCCGGATCGAGAAGTTGAAGAAAAATACTATTTCAGCGAGAAGGCATTGAACGGACTTTCAAAAACCAAGCATCTTAAAAGTATGAGCAAAGGAAGAGTTCAAAAGCTTAATGAACCTTCCAATACGGTTGGTGCGCATCTTGCGAAAGTCAGTCTGAACAGCACCGATCCGGTTTTATATAATCGAGGCCGATACAGGATGTTCACTCCCAGAGAAGTCGCAAGAATCCAGTCGTTTCCGGACACTTTCAAGCTGTCCGGATCGCGCACCGCGAATTACAAAGCCCTCGGAAATGCAGTAGCGCCAGTAGTTATGTGGCATCTTACAAAAAGAGTTCTGAGTGCCATTGAGAGTTAAGAATATGGTGGACGTTTTCAGCAAAAAGAAAAGGAGCGAGATTATGTCTCGGATAAGATCGAAAAATACGCAAGCTGAAAGAATCGTATTTTCTTTTCTCCGCCAAGAAGGAGTGCATTTCAAGAAGCATTATAAAGATATTGTTGGCTGTCCCGATATTGCTTTGCCCGAAAAGAAAAAAGCCGTATTCGTCGATGGAGATTTCTGGCACGGCCGCGATTTCGAAAGAGTGAAACGAGGAAGAAAGAAAACGGACTACTGGGTGGAAAAAATAAAATCAAATATCGAAAGAGATAAAAAACAAAGAGCCAGTTTGAGAAGAAAAGGGTGGGCCGTTATTAAGGTATGGGAAAGCGATATAAAAAGAAAAAGAACAAGATTGAAACAACTTAAAAAAATAAAATCCTTTTTGGCGTTATGAGGTACCTATGTCCACAAGAATTTAATAGATTGTCGGAGCTGAAAAAGGCTTTTGAGGAGAAGCCGGCTTCCGAGCAAGAAAAACATTCCCATTTGTGGGAGGAAATTTTTAAGTATGATTTACACTAAAAAAATTGAAGAAATAACTTATAAAGATATAGTTGATTTTTGCAATGAGCAAATACGAGAGAATATCAGCTTAGATTACAAGGAAGCAGTTGATAGTAGTCTGGCTAAAACAATTGCGGCAATGGCAAATACCTGGGGAGGTTTGATAATAATCGGGGCAGAAGATAATGACAGTAAACCAAAGTTGCCACTCAAGGGGATTGAATTAAAAGAACATTTGCGCGAGCAAGTCAACAATATCGTTTTGGGAAACATCACTCCTCCTGTATTTCCCGAAATACAAGTTTGCTCATCTGACGATGGCAAAACAGAGCTTATAGTAATAAGAGTTCCTCAAAGCAATACGACTCCTCACGCAATTAGGGGCAATACGAAGGTTTACATTAGAACTGACACCAGCAATGAGCCTGAAGAATTAGCTACGGTGGATAGGGTTTTATGGTTAGTTAACAGAAGGGAAAAATCTGTTGAACTAAAAAATAACTTTTTTGATAAATCGCAGTCAAGATTACAAAAGTTAACTGGGAAGAAAGTTCCAATTGAACACGCGGATATTATTATGTCTGCTTCCCCCTTATACCCCTACGAAGTAATGATTGATTATAGGAAGTTGAGGAATGGTATTTTGGAACAAATAAAAACTAATGGTTTTGGACAAAGTTTTCCCGTTAATGTTCACTATGCCAGTTTTGAACCCACTCAAAATGGTTCATATAGTTTGATTTACAAACAAGAAACTGGCTTCGTATCTTATGAGGAAGTAAACCATTATGGATTTTTTTATCATAGGGCAGATATGGCGCGTAGTAAAAAACTTGATGACGTAAAAATTCAACACCTTTGTTTTCAAATCAGTATATTAGTTGATATAGATTTGTTCCTGCAATCTATGGAAAAATTTTATTCCATATTGGGGTATTGGGGTTTTATAGAAATTAGAGTTGTTTTGAACAATATAGGTGAAGTAAGCTTTACTGACTTACCAGCCCCAAGGGGAAAATACAAGATTGAGAATGAGTTAAGAACTCCTATAGACAATAACTTATTTATTAACAAAGAAGTGTCCTTCAAAGATTTGAGTGAAAAAAGAATGGAGTTAGTTATTAGCATTTTTACTGAATTGGCTTGGGCTATCGGCTTCCCTTGGATTGATGAAGCTAAAATTAAAGAACTGTTTGAAAAAGGTTGGTAACACATATACTTTTTCTTGCAGATCCCAAAATTATAAATAAAAACCCGTGCCCTTAGGGGTGCAAAAAAAGAAATATAACTATGACAAAGAATACGCTTTCTGCTCAAAGAAATTTTATAAATATCAAAACCGAGAAGTTGGCGAAACTTCTTTCTATAAAGAGAGACAGAGCTTTTACCTATCTATCATTGGGGTTTTTGTTGGATTTGGATGAAAACAATATTGATGATGACATTATCATCGATGGCGAAGGCGATAAGCAAATTGACGTGATTTCGATTACAGAATTTGGTAATAAAAAAGTCATTGATTTGGTGCAAACAAAAAAAGAGCTAGGATTTAGTAGCAATATAGTTATACAAATAGGAAACGGTCTTAATTGGATATTTGCGGCAAAACCTCAGGATATTAAAAAATTAAAAAATATAAAATTAAAAAACAAAATAAATGAAATCAGAAAGATATGGGATGCCAATACTTTAGTTAATGTATATTATTGCACCTTAGGAGATACAACGAAAATTTCGAAAGAAGCGCGCGAGCAAGCCGATACCATTAAAAACGCTTATGGTAAGTTATTTAACGGCAAATTCAAATTTGCCTTCATTGGGGCGCAGGAACTTTATGACTTGGTTCAGCAGCGAGAAAAAATTAGTAAGGTCGTTGAGGAAAAGATCAGTTATGAATTTCAACAGGATATGGCAAATATGTTGGATTACTATATTCAAGATTTTAACGGTGCTATATGCACCGTCAACGCAAAAGAAATTGCGCGATTGGTCAATAAGCACGGCGATAATTTATTTGAGGCAAACATTCGGAAATTCCTCGGCGCGAATAAAGTAAATAAAGCAATATCAGAAACCTGCAAGTCAGAAGACGACAGCCAATTCTTTTGGTTTTTTAACAACGGGATCACCATAGTTTGTGATACTTTTAATGTGGTGAGAAAACCTAAAAATCCCTATATAGAAGTTCACAATGCCCAGATTGTTAATGGGTGCCAAACTGCCACGACGCTTTTTAATGCTTGGGAGAACAAGGAATTAAAAGGTGATACGAAGGTATTAGTTAAGGTGTTTTCTGCAAAAGACGAGAATTTCGTAAACAAAATTACCGAGGCGACCAATAATCAAACTTCCATAAGCACAAGAGATTTAAGGGCTAATGATAAAACGCAAATACTAATACAAAACTATCTTAAAGAAAAATACGGTTATTATTATGAACGAAAAAGAAACCAATATAAAAGCAGCAAAATAAGCAAGGATAAAATTATCAATAATGAAAAAGTTGCGCAATCTTTTTTGGCTATAGGTAAAAAAAGACCGAGTGTGGCAAAATCTTCTAAGGCGCGTTTATTTGGAGAAGAATTTTATGAAGATATTTTTTCACCTCCAGTTGAACACTTATTGATATCTTATAAAATCGTTGAATTTACTGAAAAGGAGAAAGAAAGAAAACCCAAAGACGAAATAAAATATGCCCTGAGAATTTACGGATTTCTCCATATTGCAAGAATGATGGCTTATTATTTATTTCAGTCAGAAAATTTCCCTCCGGTGTTAGAAATTGACGAATACCTAAGTTTAATAGGGTCCCAAAATACACCACTAAAGAAACTTTATGATAAGACATTTAACCAATTGCTGAAAGCAATAAAGACCAAGCAACAGGATGACGAAACAGGAAGTTTGAATAATTTTTTCAAATCTTCTGAGGCAGAGGATCTGGTGAATAAAATCCTACATCCAAAGAGCGCGTAAAAACACATTGATAGTTTATTGATTATATGTTGCGTCTTCAAAAATGAATTAAAGGAGTTATTATAAAAACAATACCTAAACCCTAAATTTTAGGGCACGGTATAAATAAATCCATCCCTGGCAGAAAGCTCCTCGTCGGAGCAACCAGGGATGGTCATATCTCGAAAGGGGTATGGGTGGCCGAAAGGCCATCGCCGGTGGGGAGCTTTTTGTTTTCTCCGCAATAACAATTGAAACCTGCGCAAAATATGAACATAATAAAAACGATTCTTGCGATAGTCGTACTCGGATTGATACTGGCCGCTTTGTTTTTCTTCGATGCAAATCCAGTATTGTGGGGAATTCTTGTCCTAGTTTCCTATATTTTTTGGAAAGGATTATCTTTTCTCAAAGAAAAAAAGCGCTCAAAAAATTAAACCAGAGCCAGCAATTGCTTTATTTCCCTCAGGGCGAGATCCGGCACCGGGAATGCTTTGGCCCAATCAAAGGTTCGAAACGCGTCCACCCACGCGAGCCAGATTCATAAAATAAGTTCTAATGTCGTCCACGACACGGAGCTAAACAAAACCACCTTTTTATTGGGGCGGTTTTTTGGTAGAATGGGGCAATATGATAGAATTAGGCAAACAAAACAAAATACCCGTCAAAATTAAGTGGTATATTTTGACTTATATTTTACTCTTAATCCTTCTACCCTCTCTTTTGTTCTCGGTATTCGGCAAGAACTTTGGAGTTAGTTTATTTTCATTCTTGGCCATCTTTGTCGGCCTGCCGATATTTATATACCTCTCAATTTATTACAGCCGTTTAACCTTTGTCGTTGAGAATGACAGGATAACCATAAACTCTGGAATAATAATCAAGCGCTCAAAATCAATCCCATTTGACAAAGTTCAAAATGTGGAAAATGTCGGGGGACTATTGTTACGAATGTTCGGCCTCTCCAGGGTGAATATCTGGACATCTTCTCCAGAGCAAATCCAAGTTCATAAAAAAGAAACTACCCACAAACCTGACGGCAGATTAGAACTGAATACTTCTGACGCAGAATGGCTTAAGAATTTCATTCTTTCTAAACATTCTTAAAGGAACTCTTAACTCATTAGTTTTGAAATAAAAAAGCCCATCGCTGGGCAGTTTTTATTTTTTCAAACCTTCACTTCTAACTCAAACTTAAGATAATTGGTGGGACATTGTTCATAACTTCTCTAAAACATCTCGGTGAAATTCGGGAAATTCATCTAAAAATAAAACTCCCCGATGGGAGAGGGTGATTTCCCCTGGTCGAGGAGGATTTCCTCCGCCAATTAAGGCCACTTCGGAGGAAGTATGATGGGGAGAACGAAAAGGTCTAAGACTGATTAGGGGCCTTTCTTTTGGTAAGAGGCCAACTACACTATAAATCTTGGTCACTTCTAAACTTTCTTCAAAAGAAAGTCGGGGTAAAATTGTCAGCATGGCTTTGGCTAAAATGGTTTTGCCAGCTCCGGGTGGCCCCTGCATTAAAAGATTATGACTACCGGCAGCGGCAATTTCTAAAGCTCTTTTTGCAAATTCTTGGCCCTTAATATAACCCAAATCATTTAGATAATTGGGTTCTTCTAAAAAACCTTCAGTTTTTACTTCAAAAGGAGAGATTTGCTTTTTCCCCTCCAAATATTCGATAGTTTCTTTTAAACTTTTTACTCCAATTACTTTCAGCCCCTTTATTAAAGCAGCTTCTGGAGCATTTTCTTTTGGTAAAATTATTTCTGCGAAACCTGTTGCTTTGGCAGAGGAAGCAAAAGATATCACTCCCTTTATCGGTCTTAAATTTCCGTCTAAAGCCAACTCTCCAAGAAAAATTTTATCATAGGAGTCAAACTTTATTTGTTTTGAGGCAACCAAAAAGCCTAAGGCAATTGGCAAATCATAAAGGGAGCCCTCTTTTTTTAAATCAGCAGGGGCCAAAGAAACCAAGACTCGAACTGGCTGATGATGAGGAGATTGAAAACCAGAACTCTCGATTGCTGCCCCCACTCTTTCTTTGCTTTCTTCGACACTTTTGTCGGGGAGGCCAACAATTTCAAAATGCCTCAATCCATATGAGGCATCGACTTCCACTTCAATAATCTGGGCGTCCAAGCCAACAATAGCGGCAGAGAAAACTTTAGATAACATAGTGGCAGTGCCAAGTTAGTCGCTCACTTGCGTTCGCTCTTTAGAAACCGAACCGCAGTGAGGTGAAAAAGAGATTTATCTCTTTGACTACCCTCGGTGCTCAATGAAGCTAAAGCTTCATTTCGGTCTGCGCTTCCGTGAACGGAAGCTTGCCTTCTAACGTTTTAGCCTTCGGCTAAAGCCTGTTTTCCTACACGGAAGAACCGAAGGGTTCTTCCGACCCATCTCCGATGCGGGTTGTCTTTACTTGGAAAGCAGGAAGCGACTAAAAAATATTTACTTTTTACACTTGAGGCAGAATCTGGCTTCGGGAGAAATTTTTAATCTTTTTTCATCAATTTCTTTACCGCACTTTTCACAATTTCCGTATTTACTTTTTTCAATCTTTTCTAATGCTAAATTGATGTTTTTTAAACGCAGCTCCAAACTATATTCAATGGGTAAAAGGGTGCTATATTCTTCGACTTCGTCAGCTGCCTTCTCTAAAGCGGCGCTACCTGTCTCGCTTCCATCCCATTTGGGAAAACGGGTGTCCCAGTCTCCCTTAAGTTTTTCATCTTTTTTGGCAAATTTCTTGAGCTCTTCTTCAATTGTCATCTTTTCTTTTTCTAACTGTATTCTTGATTCATTTAGTAGTTTTTTATTCACCCCGTTAGAAGTCTGTCATTATATAGCATATAGCTAATTTCAGATAGACTCCTGTTTATTAATTATACCCCGTTATCGTAAAGCAGAAAAAATTTCTATAATTTTTTCTGCCAAAGACTTCTAACGGGGTTCATATTTACTTAAATGCTTTTATTTCAAGGAAGCTTTTTTTAATTGGGTAATTCTTAAAAAAGCTTTATCAATTTTCTCCAAAGAGATTTCTTTATTTTGAGCAGCCTGGAGGGCTTCATCTAAACCCTTTTCTGCCGGCAATCTGTAACCAGAAAAAATTAAAATATCTACCCCGGCCTCTACTGGTTTCTTTAAGATATCTTTTAAGGAAAATTTTTCTAAAAGGGAATTTTGGTCGAGGTCGTCAGAAACAATCAAGATTTCCTGGCCCAGATTGTCTTTAAGATAGCGGATGGCTTTAGCAGAAAGAGGAAAAGGCAAAGAAGAATCAATTTGCTGATAAATCAAATTGGAGGTCATAACAATTTCTGGATTCGCTTCCGCTGCCTTTTTAAATTGAGAAATCTCTGGAACCTTTGGCAAAACCCCTAGTTCTTCCTCGGGGGAAGAAGATATTCCACCATAGCCCGGGAAGTGCTTCATAGCGGTTAGGATCCCAGCTGTTTTTTGGCCAGAGATTAAAGACTTGGCCAATTCCCCAGTTTCTCCAGCTGATTTTTGGAAAGAGCGGTCAAAAAGAAAATCACCTGAGCTGGCAATGTCTAAAACCGGAGCTAAATTAAGATTTACCCCTAACTCTTTAAGTTCCTCGCCTCTCTTTAATCCAACCTGATAAGCTTCGTCAGCGTTTTTAATTTCCGATTGGTCAGTTTTTTCTGAGAGAAATCCGATTCGGGCGAGAGATTTTCCTTCTTGGTCCACGGCAATAAAAAGAGGAAGCCCAGTTTCTTTTAAAGAAATTTCCTGAAGGCCAGAAATTAAATTTTTCAATTGTTCCTGGCTTTCAATGTTTTTAGAAAGCAAAAGTACTCCCCCGGGTTTATATTTTTTAATGAATTCTTCTAGCTGAGAAGAAATTTCTTTTCCTTCAAAGCCAACAATGAACAACTGACCAACCTTCTCCCTGAGGACTGAGAGTTCCACTTCCTGCTTTACCTGCTCGATCGCTTTTTTCAGACTCTCGAAAGAGGTGGCGAAGACGAAATAATTATCAAATAATAAATAGCAAATTCCGAAATCTTCCTTTGAGATAGTTAAATAACGAAAACTAACATTTTGGTAAGAGGAGGTTTTGAAATAAGAAAGGAGAGTGGGAACCTTATTGCCAGAGACAAAAAACTCTTCCTTTACTATTTTTTCTTCCCAATTTTTTAATAATTCTGCCAGTTCCTTTTCCTCCCCGATTTTGGCGGCAAAAACTATTCTTTTTCCTTGTTCTTGAGGATAAATAGCTAAAGTATAATCTGCCTCCAGTTTTTTGGAAATTCCTTCCGGAGCTTCTATTTGGAAAGCGCCAAAAAGGTCTTCTAAAGAAGCCAGGCGATTTTCGTCAATATTTTTGATTACGACCCGCAAAAATTCACCTTTTTGTAGCTCCTCAGCCATTAATCGGTTGAAAGATTCAGGAATTTCTTCATTTTTGGAAATCTCTAAAGTTTTGGTTTCAGCAATTGAAAGTAGAGAAGGAGAAATAATTATTTCGGGTTTTTCGGCAACTTCTTCTTTTGGAGGGATTTCTTCTCCGGTTCTGGGAGGGGTAATTTCTTTAATTGGTGGCCTTTTTGCTCCTAAAACCCAATAAAAAAGGCCTGAAATTAAAAGAAGGCAAAGAAAAACCATTACCCCCCTGACTAAAACTTTCTGAAAGGAAGGGGGCCTTTTGGGTAGAAGTTTGGGAATTAAAGATTCTTTTACTGGTTTCTCTTCAAGGGGCCTTTCTGGTACTCCGGGGGGAATAATTTTCTCCTCTCGCCTCTGGCGAGGCTCGCCTTCGGCGGCTTTTTTTATTTTCTCGACCAGTAGCTGTAAAGCAGCAATTCTTTCTCTTTCTTTCTGAGCCTCTGCTTCCCTGAGACGGGATAGGTCTTTTGCCATCGTTCGGATTTCTTCTCTCTCTAAAAATTCTTTTTTTTCTTCAATTTCCTCAGGCATATTATTCTTTGGCTGCTTTTAGAGAAAGATTGATTCTTCCCTGTTCGTCAATGGAAATTACCTTGACTGGGTAAATCCCGCCGACCTTGACTATATCTTCAACTCTTTCCACTCTAAAGGGAGCTAATTGGGAAATATGAATTAAACCTTCCTGGCCAGGGAAAATCTCGACAAAAGCGCCAAAATCCAAAATTCTTTTCACTTTCCCCTGGAAAACCTCTCCCACTTTCACTTCCCTGGTAATGTCTTTTATCCAGCTGACTGCCTTTTTGGCAGCTTCCTCTTTTTCAGCTGTCACAAAAATTTTTCCACTATCTTCAATATCTATTTCAACCCCACACTCCTTAATTATCCCATTGATTACTTTTCCTCCGGGCCCGATTACCTCCCTGATTTTTTCCGGATTAATTTGAAGAATTAAAATCTTTGGAGCAAAAGGAGAAAGTTCTGACCTCGGACCCTCTAAAACTTTTTTTATTTTATCTAAAATCTGAAGCCGAGCTTTTTTCCCTTGCTCCAGGACCTCTTTTAAAATTTTCTGCGAGATACCAGTAATCTTTACGTCCATCTGGATAGCGGTAACGCCATCTCGAGTCCCGGCTACCTTTAAATCCATATCGCCATGGTGGTCTTCTGGTCCCTGGATGTCTGTTAAAATCTTGTAATCGCCTTTTGAATTTTGCATCAACCCAAGGGCGATACCAGTTGCCGGTTTTTTTATCGGTACCCCGGCATCCATTAAAGCCAAAGAAGAACTAGAAACTGAAGCCATTGAGGTTGAGCCATTACTGGAAAGAATTTCTGAAACAATCCTTATTGTATAGGGGAATTCTTCAAGAGAAGGGATTAAGGGTAAAAGGGCTTTCTCGGCGAGCATCCCATGGCCAATATCTCTTCTGCCCGGTCCCCTGATTGGTTTTATTTCTCCAGTGGAATAGGGCGGGAAATTATAATGATGCATGAATCGTTTCTTTCCAACAATCTCCATCCCCTCTAACAATTTAACATCTCCCGGCGCTCCTAAAGTTAAAATGGAAAGGGATTTAGTTTGACCTCGACAAAAAAGACCAGAGCCATGGGTTCTGGGTAAAATCCCAACTTCGGCTGTAATCTCCCTTATCTCATCTAACTTTCTGCCATCCGGTCTTCTTCCGTGCTTTATTACATTTTCATGAACCAATCTCTCTATCTCTTCCTCAAAAAAATCTCTGGCATATTTAGTTTTCCCCATCCCCGGATATTTTTCTTCGATATGGCAAGCCAGGTCTTCCTTTAATTGATTAACATCTTCCATCCTCTCTTTTTTCTCTTTTTGAAAAAGAACTCCTTCAAGTCCCGCTCCGAGAAATTCTTTAATTTCTTTTTCTAATTCTAAATCCTGGCGAGGGGCCTCAATTGAAATTTTTTCTTCTCCTACTTTTTTGATAATCTGGTTTTGGAAATCAATTAGTTTTTTTAAATAAGGCATAGCCCACTCAGTTGCTCTTGAAATTTCCTCTTCTGAAATCTCTGAGGCCTCGGCTTCCATCATATTGATTAAAATTTCGCCAGATTTTTCAACCCCAACTACTACTAAATCCAGGCAGCTGTTCTCCCTTTGTTCATAGGTGGGATTGAGAATGAATTCATCTCCAATTTTGCCGACTCTGACGGCAGAAATCGGTCCCGACCAGGGGACCTTAGAAAGAGATAAAACCAAGGAGGCAGCGATTAATCCAATTATGTCTGGGTCATTTTCTCTGTCCCAAGAGAGACAGGTGACGACAATCTGGACTTCTCTTTTTAAGTCTTTGGGAAAAAGAGGTCTGATGGCTCGGTCAATTAATCTCGAAGTCAAGATTGCCTCATCTGAGGGCCGACTTTCTCTTCTGATATAACGAGAACCCAAAATTTTCCCGGCAGCATAATATCTCTCTTCGTAATCGACCGTAAGAGGAAAAAAGTCTATTCCTTTTCGTTCCCCCTCCGAAATCACCACTGTCGATAAGACTAAAGTATCTCCGTATTGGACTAAGCAGCTGCCGGCTGCCATCTCGGCTAAATTTCTTAACTCTATTTTTAATTCTCTTCCGCCAATTTCTAATTTAAATTTTTCCATAATTATTTTTCTACTATTTTTTCAATAGGTATTTCTCGGGTGCTTCTTCTAAATCAATGAATTCGTCAGCCACCTCTTTTAATCTGCCTGAAGCCGACCTCTCAAAAGCAATGACTTCTACCCTTTTTCCCTGATTTTTCAAATATTCAACCAACTGGATAAAATCGCCGTCTCCTGAGGCAAGGCAAATTGTGTCGACGCTGGGAGCAATTCTAACTGCATCAATAGTGATTCCAACGTCCCAGTCAGCTTTTTTTAAACCACCATAGAACTCTTGAAGATCTCTGACCCTGGTTTCAATTCCTAATTTAGTCAGGGCTTCAAAAAATGGTTTCTCTTCCCCAGTTTTGGTCCTGACCACATAGGCAAAGGCTCTGACTAAACTCCGTTGGCTCACGGCCAATTTTAAAATAGCTCCAAAATTAACCCGAGCTCCGTATAAGTTCTTGGCCGAGTGATAGAGATTTTGGACGTCAATTAGGACGGCAACCCGCTGGCCGATATGTTTAATTACCATTTCATTTCTTTAGCTCTATTTTCTTCGAAATACTATTATATCTTCGAATGTCCTCTTTTTTTAAATACTTTAAAAGCTCTCTCCTTTTGGAAACCATTTTTAGTAGTCCTCTTTTTGAATGAAAATCCTTGGAATGTTTTTTCAAATGTAAAAGCAATCTCTTAATTTCTTCAGTTAAAAGGGAGATTTGAACTTCGGGAGAACCGGTGTCGGTTTCGTGAAGCTTGTATTTTTTAATAACTTTTGTTTTTTCCTCCGGCGTTAGCATACTGCTAATTTTATTATACTACTTTTCTAAATAAAAAAAGCAATTAATTTTGCATTTTGCATTTTGATTTTTTAATTTTTATAGTGCCCCGCGCAGGACTCGAACCTACAACCTTGGCGTTAAGAGCGCCCTGCTCTACCAATTGAGCTAGCGGGGCAGTTTTATATCTTCGGGTAAATTAACTGGCCGAGCAACTTCTTTAAGTGATTTCCATTCTTTTTGAGTTAATTCTACCCTGGGAGCAACGTCTTTCAATACAGTTTTTATCCAGCCATAAACTCGATGACGCATATCAGTTCCTTTTGACACCCCAATTCTTATCGTTCCATAATAAAGATTATTTTTCTTATAATTTTTACTTAATGGTTTTATAAAACTTTTCCCAAAATTTTCAAATGGAATGCCAGTTAATTGCGACCAAAATTGTTTTAGGTCCAATTCGTTTTGTTGAGGATAGACATTGAGCCAGGCTTTCAAATTTTTTGCTCGGACTCCAAATATTTTTTCGAGCCACTTTACCATAAAAAGTATAAAATCTGGATCGGAATTTGTAATTTTAAAACCGGTAGTTTTGCTTCCCTCTGCCCAGTATAGGGCTGCCCCCAGAAGGCGATAAGTTTCGATAGAAAGAGGGGTTTGAATCTCCTTTTCGGCACAGCTAATAATTTTGGCTATCTCTCGGATTCTTCTTTCCTTCTGGCTATTAGGACCCCTGGCTAAAAGTAAAACCTGTCTCGTATAAAGCCGTTCTCGATCCCCTGGGCTTAAAGGAATATTTATGCACCAAGACCTAACTGTACTTTTGGCCACATCCAACTCTTTCCCTATTTCTCTATAACTTAACCCTTTCTTCCGAAGCTTAATTGCTTTTAATTTTAATTGTGGATATTTTGATTTACCCATTTTGTTTTGGCGGACACTTTGCCAATTAAGATATGGGGGCTTAGATAATTTTAATTATGGGTTAGGAAGTTCTATAGGGCAATCAATTCGGAACCAGCCCTGCTGGAGACCGGTCCATTGCTCCACTCCAAAGACTTGGAAAAACAGATTTATGATAAGCCAGGAGGCAAAAATTATAATCAGGCCAATTACTACTGAAGTGATTAATTGCTTTGCCTGACCAAGAGTAACTGGTCCTCCCCATTCACTAAAGCTAGCCACCATAAACATTGCCCCGCCGATTACTAACATTAAAATGGCGATTGGGGGAACTAATTTGAACAAGACAAAATCAATTATCTCATCCAGCATGACAAAAAAATGACAAAAAGTGCAGGGGAATTCTTTTTCGTCCCCTCCGCAAATTCCGTTTTCATCATACTCCCCATTTATACAAACTTTTTTACCACAAGGAATTAACCCTTGATAATAAACCGTTGTTCCGTCAGCTTGATAACTTCCGGCCGAAGCAGTCAAGGGCAATAGTAAACTGCCCAAAAGAATAATTAAAAAAATTTTTTTCACCCCGTTAGAAATTCTCATTAGATTTTTCATATTTTAGCTCCCGCTAGAAATTCAGTTTTGATACTAAATTTCTAACGGGGTTCATATTAGCTAAGTATAACATATAAATTTGTGCCCTCGGTAGGAGTCGGACCTACAATCTTCTGCTTCGAAGGCAGACATGTTGTCCATTACACCACGAGGGCACACATTATAATTTTAACAAATCATTGAAAAAAATCAAATTTTGAGTTAAAATTGAGATATGCGGATACCTCAAGAAGTTAAATCTATCATCGATGAATTTAAAAAAGCAGGCTTCGAAGCTTATATTGTTGGAGGTTGTGTCAGGGATTTTTTGAGAGGGGTTGAGCCGGAAGATTGGGATGTGACTACCAATGCTAAACCAGAGGAAATTCAAAAAATATTTCCAGAGAGTTTTTATGAAAATAAATTTTTGACCGTAACGGTTAAGACAAAAAGCAAAAACCAAAAATTAAAAGAGCTCAAAGAAGATAAATCTTCTTCTCGCCCCTTCACTGACGTTCGGGAGATCGAAGTTACTACTTATCGGAAAGAAGCAAAATATACCGACAAAAGACATCCCGACGAGATAAGATTTGCCAAAACCATTAAGGAAGATTTAGCCAGAAGGGATTTCACCGTCAATGCTATGGCCTTGACGGAAATCCAAAACCGAGCTCCCATTTATGGAAGCGAGGGGGAAGAAGAGGGCAAAGTCCTCTTCGCCCATCCAAAATCCAAAATCCAAAATTACGAGATTGTCGACCCATTTGAGGGGCAGAAGGATTTAGAAAATAAAATTATTCGAGCGGTGGGAAATCCGGAAGAGAGATTTGATGAAGATGCCCTCAGGATGATGAGGGCGGTGAGATTTACCGTAACCTTGGGTGGGTCCGCCAGTTGGCGGATTGAAGAAAAAACCACTCAGGCAATTAAAAAAAGTTCTCCCTGGTTAAGGGCAATTTCCCGGGAAAGAATAAGGGACGAATTAATGAAAATTATTATGGCCGAGAGAGCGGCTGATGGCATTGAGCTTTTAAGGGAATTGGGTCTTTTGAAATATATTCTGCCGGAGTTGGAAGAGGGCTGTAAAGTAACTCAAAACAAGCACCACATTTACGAATGCTACGAACACGCCTTACTTTCTCTGAGATATGCTGCTCAAAAAAAATTTAATAAATATGTCAGACTGGCTGCCTTACTTCATGACATTGCTAAGCCCCGGGTAAAAAAAGGTGAAGGCCCGGACGCCACTTTCTATGGTCACGAGATGGTTGGAGCAAAAATGACCAGCCAAATTCTCAATCGCCTAAAATTTTCCAAGAAAGATATTGAGAAAATTACCAAATTGGTAAGATATCACCTTTTTTATTATAATCCCGAAGAGGTTGGCGATGCCTCAGTCAGAAGATTGCTCCGCCAGGTTGGGCCAGAGAATATGGAAGAGCTATTACAAGTAAGGATGGCTGATCGGATTGGTTCGGGGGTTCCCAAAGCTGAACCATATAGATTGAGACATTTAAAATATGTTATCGAGAAAGTTTCTCAAGACCCGATTTCGGTGAAGATGCTTAAATTAAACGGAAATGATGTAATGAAAATTCTGGGAATCCCGCCAGGACCCAAGATAGGAAATGTCCTAGATGTCTTGTTAGGTTATGTCTTAGAGGACCCTAAGAAAAATGATAAAGAATTTTTAGAGAAGGAGGTTAAAAAAATAGGTAAGTTATCCGAAAAGGAGCTTAGCTCCTTAGTTCAAAAAGCCAGGAAAGAAAGGGAAAAATTAGAAATAAAGAGAGATGAGATGACGAAGAAAAAGTATTGGGTAACGTAAAAACAGTATTTCGGGGACTGGCCTAATGGTAAGGCGCCTCGTTCGGGACGAGGAATATAGCAGTTCGACCCTGCTGTCCCCGACATTTAAAGGTGATTTTTAAATTACTTTTTCGAATTTTTCTTTTAGATTATCTTCTAAAAAATTTTTAGGATAGAGGTCTTTGGGATAAATTGAAATTAAAGAAATTTTATGTTTGTCACAAAGTCTCTCTTTTTCTTTTACGGCTCGATCATATCTAGGGCTATCGTTGGCCAAGCCAAAATACTCAACAAATATTTTCTGTTTTCCAATTATTATTGCCCAGTCTGCTTTGTGATGCGTTCCGGGATAATGGGCATCTCTCTCATGTGAAATGTTGTTTTTATAAAGCCAGTTATCAATCAAAAGTTCTGAAATAGAATCGCACAAGTGACCATCTAAAGCCTTAGCATTAGCTCGTTTGTACATTCTGTTATCGTGAGATCTGTTTGGCGTAAAGCCCGCCGCTGAAACAGCATTATTCCAGGAGCCAAAAGATTTTGCGCATGCTTTATCTGCTCCCTTTAATATTTCGCGTCTTGCCGGGACTCTTCCTAATTTTTTAAAGGTGTTTTTTATAATATTTAAAAGTTCATTTGGCGCATAGCGTTCTGCTTCGTTCCTGCATCTCATGGAGCAGTATTTTTTGTTTCCAGTACTTTTTTTAAATTGTTCCCCACATTTTGCACAAATCTTTAATACGGGCTTTAATCGCCTTCTAGAGTATCTTTTATTATTAACTATCATTGCGCAGGAATGAGAGCAATAATTATGAGGTGAGATATCATTAGGTGCTCGACTGAAATGCTTGCCACAATTTTCGCAATATAATACTTTTCTTTTTATCTTATTTCTGGATAGACACTTCCAAGAACAATACTGTTTCCATCTAAATTTTTTAGCTTCATTAAAACGTCCTTTGCTCCGAAAAAATTCTTTACCGCAAAATGCGCATTTTACTTTTACTAAATTCATAGTTCTAAACCTTTACATTACTTACTTATTTAGTATTATTAGAGTAGAGAATATATGAAAATAATCCGCAATAACATCTACTTTAATAGTATTAAAATATTAAACATATGTCAAGAGAATTATCCACAATAGGAAAAAATATTCGGCATTATAGAAAGAAACTTGGACTTTCTCAAGATAAACTCTCAAAACGCGCTGAGGTGGCTTACAATACCATTGTAAAAATTGAGTCAGGTGAAAATAAAAATCCGACAATCGAAACAGCCCAAAAAATTGGCAAAGCCTTGAGCGTTTCGTTAGATGAATTAACTAAGGAATAACCATGAAACCGAAATTAATTATATTTGATTTATTTGGCACTTTAATTTTTCCTTTAGAAAAAATCAAAAGAGAAGATTTTTTTGCTTTTTATCAAAGCCTTGGAGTCCAATTTAAAAGCAAAGAAGATATAAATATCTTTACCTCTGACTTTTCCCAATTAATGACCGAAAGCGACGACTGGCAGAGTTTAAGTCAAAAACTTCTTCAAAAATTTGTCCCAGACGCGCAGCAAAAGACAATTGATGATTTAGCCAATTTTTACAAAGAAAACTTGGTTTACCGGCCTTTTGACGACGTTAAAGGAATAATTAATCTTTCCTGTCCAAAAGCCATTTTAACCAATGCCGCCCCCTTTTTATTCTCCAATCTTGGTTTAGAAAAATATTTTGAGATTTTTACCCCGATGGAAACAAAAACTTTAAAACCTGATCCGAAAGCCTTTTTAGTTGTTTTAAATAAATTGAAAGTTAAACCGGAAGAGGTGTTGATGGTTGGCGACGAGGTAGAAAGAGATTTAATCCCAGCTCAAAAATTAGGGATGAAAACGGTATTGGTTGACAGGGAGGACAAGGTTAAAGATTATTCAGGAATCAAAATTAATTCATTGAGGGAAATTAAAAATATTCTGGGCCTGTAGTTCAGTTGGCAGAACTCC
>Ga0315294_10000192_pt1 | contig 65774 bp, 48 predicted proteins | sample YL17G13_40_MG_FD_203626 | JGI IMG/M metagenome (GOLD analysis project Ga0315294, IMG submission 203626) | Sediment microbial communities from Yellowstone Lake, YNP, Wyoming, USA - YL17G13_40 | ecosystem: Environmental > Aquatic > Freshwater > Lake > Sediment | place: USA: Wyoming | collected... | reverse complement strand
CCCGAGCATCTCAAAGGAATGCGAAAGTCCCAGGTTCACCGTTTTCATCGAGTCGTCGATCCATCCGGTCTCGCCCTCGGGCGCATCGTTCGATCTGTCCTGTTTCTGCAGGCCGACTGTGATTGACGGTCCTCTGAGCCCGAACCTGTACCTGACCTGCCCACCGTACCTGAGCGATGTCGTCGTGAATTCCAGGGTGTCGTTCACATTGTTGTGGAATTGCTCCAGGAACATTCGTCCGGTCAACGCCCCGCGCCACATGTTCACGCTGTCCTCAAGACCCCATGTCTCCCGGTCGTTCTGCAGCGACAGTCTGCCCAGACTCCTGAAACCGGGATCGATGAGCTGCCATCTGAGCTTAAGTGTGTGCCCCTCAAACCTGTATCGCGCCTCGATTTCCTCAGCCTGCGCACCGGAGACATCCTCCCGTTCCGGATCATCGTAGTCGTAATCGCTTTCCGCCCACGCGCCACGGACCGTCCCTCTCCCGTCGTCGAATTGCCACGCGAAATCCGCGCTCTTGACGGTGTTGCTGCCCGGATTTCCGGCACCCTCGATATCCGGCGGTCCCTCCTCGCCCCTGAGCACGTTAAATCCAAGAGAGAATGGACTGTCTTCCCACAGACCCAGTCTCCCGACCCACAGGCGCTGGTCGCCCACGCCCCTGTTTATCGGACGGCCCTGATCGTCGAATCTTGACTCGGTCTCGCGTCTCGCCTCGCCATGAGCGGCGTGGACGGTGACCGGCCCGAACGTCCCCCATCCGTACGCTCCTCTCACCCTCATGCCGTCGATCACCAGCGATCCGAGCCTGGGACTGGTGTCCCCGACAGCGAAACCGTAACCGGCCTCGCCCACGTTGAAAAGGTAACGATTTCTGGGTTGCTCGTACTTCGTGTCGTCCGTGGTGAGATAGAAGCGGAAATTGTAGTCCGTTCCGCCCGACCTTCCCCTGCCGTTCAGGTCGAAGATCGATGTGTTGTCCGGTTCCTGACGCAGCCTGGCGCCGAGACCCTCCAGGTCGACCATCATCGCGTCCATGCTCGCCCGGCCGTTCAGAGTGAAAAAATCGCTCGTGAACCGCCCTGTCACCGGACTAACCGGATGAGGGCGACGCGGCGCCGCGCCAAGATCGAAAAGCGACCTTGATGTCGGCGTGACCGGTACCACTCCCCCCTGCCCGACCGCGAATTTCTGCTCGGCGACCAACTCGCGCTCAGGTCCTCCAACCTGGGTCATGAACACCTTGACAATGTGTTCGCCGGTCGGAAGCAAGCGGTCGGGATAGTAGCTGAACGTGAGCGCGTCCGGGTCCCACCTCGCGTTGAGGGGTTTTTCGTCGAGAAGGATGAGGTAAAAGAAATCCGGACCGACATGCTGTGAGTCGATCCTGACCAGAATGAGCGTATCGAGGGGGGGCACGGGCTGGTCGGCGGGCGGCTTGAGTATGGCGGCTATTGGGGAAGCGCTTGCATCCTGCGCCAGGGTCGGTTGAGCCCAGGCAGGCGCCAAAAGGATCGCGATTATCGGAGTCAGTTTCCTCAGAAATCGTCCGAAGAAGGGCATAGCCCCCTCCCGTCAGCTTTCATTCAAGAATAACACAAAACAGGCAAATCAGATAACTGCTATAAGCGCTCACTCGAATTCCGCTTTGATCGTCTCGAGCTCATCTCGAAGCTGCTGCAACTGCGAAAGCAGTTCGCCGATCTCCAAATTCCTGGTCTCGATGGCCTCAGTCCATTCCTCGTAGAAACCGTTGAGGACATCGACTGCGGCCCCGAGACCGGCTTTCCTGCCCGATGCTTCCTGAAGCCGCTCAAGGGCAAGGGCGTATCTCTCGACCGCCTCGACCACGGCTTCCGGCAGAGCCCCGTCCCCGAGTCCGCGCATATGGGTCTCCTCAAGCGCAGCCTGATTCTCCTGCAGCCATGCATCGATTGCATCGCCTGCGCCTTCGGGGAAGCATATGATCATCTCGCCCACCGTCCTGGACTCATACCCTTCCGGCGGATTGAGCGGATTCTCGAGCATGAAAGCCCCGTCCGGAAGGGTCCCCGCGATTTCGTCCAGACGGTCCGTCGATTGGACCAGGTCCTGGATATAGGCTGCAAGCGCAGTCGTCGCGTCATCCAGTGCGCTCGCAAGCTCACCGCAGGCCTCCTGAGCCGCTTGAAGCTCGGATGAAGCGCCTTGAAGCCCCTGAGCCGCATCTGCAAGATCGCTCTGAATACCCTCCGCAGCGCCGCTCTGGGACTCGCTCCAACCGTCCATACCGGAGGAACTCTGCTGTCGATTCTCGCCCCCCGAACCGCCTGAATTCTCGGAGCGTCCCTCGATTTCAGCCAGTCCTCCGTCCGGCTCGAGCCTTTCGTTCGCGCATTCCACCGGGTGATCGTTGATGCATTGGGCCCTGTCCATTATGCACTTGAAATAGTCGTCGACCGCCTGGTTGTACGCGTTGCAGGCCGACCGCGCTGCCTCGAATGCCAATGCTTCCGCCGATTTGGCCGTGTTCAATCTTGCCTCGGCCTGCAAGGCCGCGTACTTGGCGTCGTCCAGAGCCTTGCGGGCCTTCTCCAGTCGTTGCCTCTCCTTCGCGAGCTCGGCGTTTATGGCCTTGATCCCGTCGCGAACATTCGGGAACACCTTCTGGAATTTGCCAAGGTTGTTGAAGTACAGAGTAACCCCGGATTCAGTCACCGATTGGGATCCGGACGCCTGCGTCGTGCCCACGCCGGTTCCTGCAAGGGTTTTCGCAAGGAAGTTGTTCAGAAGCGATTGCAGGCCATTGACCGCCTTCTGGGCTTCATCGAATTCCGCCTGGGCCTTGGCTTCATCTTCCTTGGCCTTCGCATATGCGTCCTCGGCCTGTCCGAGAGCGACAAATGCTTTCGCCCAGGCATCTATCGCGGCGTCCATGGCCTTCTTGGCCTGGCGCACGGCTTCGAATTCCTTTTCGCAAGTCTCGCACGGGCATTTCCCGACCTGCGGCTCACCTTCCCCGGGCGCCTGTCCTCCACCTGGTGCTCCCGGCACGCCCTTGTCCCCTCCGATCTGTCCTCCCTGACCTCCGCCGAGACCCCACTGGTCGTTATACGCTGTCTGTCGTCGCAGGCAGTCATCGTATGCCCCGCCTGCAATGTCCACAAGAAGCTGTGCCGACTCCACTTGCAGCCATGCAGTGTCAAGGTTCGCGCTCGCGGCCTGCATAGCCTGAGCGGCTGCATCGCGTGCGGCTTCGGCAAGAGTAAGCTCGAGATTCGCATCCGAGAGCAATCCCTCAAGATAGGAGTGCTGTTCCGCGAATCCCGGATCGGACGGATCGAGAGCGTCGAGGGCCGCTTCGATCTGACTGACCTCAGCGGAGGCGTCGGCGAATCGTCCCCCCACCTCGTCCAGATAGTCAAGGGCATACTCAAATGCGCTCTGAGCGGCCTCCAGCGCAGCCTGAGCGTTCGCAAGCACCTCCTGCGCGAAGGTGTAGGAGTCTTGCTCGTAACTGCAATCGCAGGCGGGAAGTCCGGGCTCACCCTCGGTCGGTACCGTCGGGAGGCCAGGCGGATATGCCCCGGTCTCTCCCTCAGTGCCTTCGGCCTCATGAGGAGCGACATAGGGCGGACAGCCGTTCATGATGTGACACAGCTTTTGCTGATCGACGCAGCCGTTGTATGAATCCCTCGCCTTCGCTGCCGCGATCTCGGCCTGACCCACCCTCGATTGCAGCTCGGTGACCTGGTTCTGGTCGGACAGAAGGACGGCCGTGAAATTGTCGACCGTCATCTGCGCCTCGAGCAGCGCCTCATCGGCTTGCATTGCAGCAGCCTCGGCATCGGCAAGCTGCTGGGCAAGTTCGTCGATCAAAGGCATCATCGCTTCGAAAATCGCGCTGAAAACGTCGGGATCGCTGAAGTAGATGTCGACGCCCTTGTAGTTGAAGTGATTCGAGCCGTGGTCGGGGGTGCTCCCCACCGCATCGGAGAAAACGTGCGTGTCGACGAAAGTGTCGAGTTGGTATCTCAGCGCGTCGCGGCTTGCCTCGGCTGCGTTTGCGGCGGCTCGGGCTTCGAACAGATACTCATTCGCCTGATCGAGCGATTCTTTCAGATCTTCCATCTCTTCCCGGGCAAGGTCCAGGTTGGATCGAGCGCTGTCCAGAGCTTCCTCGGCGTCCTTGACGGCCTGCCATTCTCCGGAGCAATCGCCGCACGGACATCCTCCCGGATTCGAGCCGATTCCCGTGTCCCCAGGCTCGCCTCCCATCGGGGGACCTTGTGGGCCGCCCTCAAAGCCGGGCACCCCGATTCCGCTGCCGGTCTGCCCTCCGGGAAGCTGCCGGAAGCAATCGTAGTTGGCCCATTCCAGCCAGGATATCTGCGCCTGGGCGTCAGACTGACGCTGCAGGCAATCATTCAGGGCTGTAAGAGCATCCTGGTGAGCCGCCTTCACCTCGGCGAGCGCGGCCGCCGCCTCGGACGCATCGTCCTCTGCCAAGCTGCGAGCCTGAGAAGCCGTGTACATATCATTATCAGCTTCAGTGAGAGCCTCCTCGGCGATCTTCAGAGCGTCCCAGATGTTCTGATATTCCCCGGCAAATGTCTCCATCACTGCGTTGACAGCCTGCGCCCCGGCCTCCCCGTTGTACCAGACGCCGATTGCGCCTCCGAAGGCCTCCATGTAGCCCCAACCCTCGCCGGGGCTTGTGAAACTGAAATTCGCCGGGTCAACATGCATGGAGAAGAAATCCCGACACGCCTGCACAGCGTCGTCCATCCCGTCCTGGGCTTTGTTCGACGCAACAACGGCCGACGCATAAGCGCTCGACGCACTTTGATAGGCCTCGCTCGCAGCCACATAGCGCCCTTCGGCCTTCAACAGCGCATCGACCGCTTCCTGCAGGGCGGTCACTTCGCCGCCGCAGCCCTCCTCGACCTCATGTTTCAGATTCCACCATTCGGACCATGCCGCCCAGCACGGCTGGTCGTCCCACGGAAAGACCAGAAGAATCGAGCATTCCGCAGTCGAGCCGCCTATGTCGGCCTTCAGCTTGAGCCTTCCGAGGCTGCCGGGATCGAGCTGCATCTCGCCGAGGAATACCCCCCCGTTGTAGATTTGCACGAGAAGGTCGCTCGGATTCATGCCTCCGCCGATGAAATCGCGAGGAGTGACATTGACCCCGAACTCGATCGCCGCAGGTCCGAAGTCGGGAGCGGGATTCGAGCCGCTGAACTGCATGCCCGCCATGTTCAAACCGATCGGTACCGATCCGGCATCCTCGTCGATGATGGTGAGAGAAAACGAAGTGTTCCCGCCGATGCTCTCGGCAGCCCTGGACGATATCACCAGGACCTCCGACACCATTCCGCATCCGTTGATGGTCTGCTCTGCGGGAACCCACAGAAGGTCGCCCTCGATAGGAGGCAGCGGCGGCGCTCCGGGGACTTCACCCTCTACGCAGAACACCCATATGTCGCTGTAAACAGGCGCCAGGGGACCCACGGTCACGCCGGAGCCGGGATTCGCTTCCGGAATCGCCTCAACCTGCCACATGTAAAAACCGGCAAGTTGCTCGGCTGAGGGGGGATATGCGATATACGTGTCGGTGAGACCGGTCTCACGCCACACAGGGGTGTTGGATACGCCCTCCTCCGCCGACTGGCTCGGATAGACCGGGTAAACCGTGAGGGTGTAGCTTGGCCGCCATGTCTCAGGATATCCCGGACAGCCGTCCGCATAGCTCGCCCACTCGAACAGCGGGAACGCGGTGTCGCAGCCGCCGAGAAGTTCGGCCGCCTCCGACGGAAGACCCGCCGGGTCGCCGTACATGGAGGCCGGGATGAAGTCGGCCGACGCGCCGGGCCCGAGAAGATCGACCGTCAGGCATCCGGGGTCGACAGGCACATACTGCATGCCCGGTGTCACTATCGTGACGCTCACCGCGACCGACGCTTCGTCTCCGGTGACCGTGTCCTGCGCGATCATGCTGCCCATGAAAACCCCGCCGCCGTCCGCCAGAAGCTCCACGTCCATCGGTATTGTGAAAATCACGGTGACTTCCTGCGATTCCTGCGCGCCGAACTCGCCGATAATTGACGGGGCGATCTCTACGCTTTCGGGTGAGATCGTGCGACCGTCCGGGCTCACCAGGTCCGTCATGCTGATGACCACATTTTCGTAGCCGCCGTCGCCCGTATTCAGGATGTGACCGATCGCGGTCCTCTCGACCATCTCGCCCGCCAGGCCCTCATACTCGATCAACACATCGATAAGGGTCTCCTCCCACTCGAGGAATCCCTGCGGCTGGGCGCAGTCGATGACCTCGAGCGGCGGGGCAATGCCGTCCTGACCGTCAGGATTCGTGACCGTCAGTCCGTACAACCCCGCAACCGCGTCGTCCGTTACCGACAGCGTTATCTCGATCGTCCCGCTGTCGATGAACAGAGTGCCGACATCGTAGATCGCATCGGTAGGCATCCCGTCGTAGCTGAACTCGGCCACGATACCGGGCTGGAAAAATTGGCCCCAGAGGGTCAGGACTTCATTCACCGCGCCTATGCACACTTCGGTGGGGATCAGGTTTCCGGGCTCGGGGGGATTCACTGGAGGCTCGATTTTCTCGACCACCTCGAAGCAATCCGTAAGCTCGGCCTCCTGGCTGTCGGGATTGGTCACCCTGACGCTGTAGAGCCCAACAGGCGCATCATCGTGCACCGTCACCGACCCGTTGATCAGATTCTCCGATGAAACATCCAGCGACAGGTCGAAAGACGTGCCGTCCGGGAAAAACTCGGCGATCGCGCCGGTCTGGAAATCCTGTCCAATGATGTTGAAATCGAATGTGTCACCCTGATAGGCCGCGTCCGGAACGACCGAATCGATCACCGGCGGCGGCAGGGGCTGCTCTTTGTAGAGCACTTCAAAACCGCCGACCGCGATGTCTTCTCCCCCGTCGGGGTTCGCCACAACAACGTCGGTGAGGCCGGGAGTCGCGTCCCAGTCGATGTCCATGAAAACATCGAACGAGGACGCGGAGCCGAAGATCAGCTGCGTGATATGAATGCCCGGATGACCAAAGTCGACAGTCAGCCCGTCCTGGAAATCCTGTCCCGTGAAATGGACCTCGAGGTCCGTATCGTCCTGATAGCCCTGGTCGGGCTCGATTGTGAAAATGGTGGGTAGGACTATGGGAGATTCGGTCACCTCAAAGCCGTAGACAAGCGTATCGAATTGCAGATCGACGTCCGTGATGGTCACGTCCCTGAACCCGAGGTCCGCAAGGGGATCGATCGTGATATTCGCGTCGATCTGGTTGGCCGCCGCGACATCGAAACTGTTCACCGCGATCCCGGCGCCGAAATCCACCTGGCTCACGAAATCCATGTTCTGGCCGGTGATGATTACGTCGAGCGTCTCGCCCTGCACTCCCTGACCGGGAACCACGTTCTCGATTGACAAAGGTCCGATCACAACCTCGAACCCGCTCGGGAGAAGGTAGTCGCCCACAGGACTGCTCACGCCGACATCCCTGAACCCGAGGGCGGCCGATTCAAGAATGTCCAGCTCGACATCCACCTGGTTCGCCGATGTCCCTGTTACCAGAACATCTATTCCGCTTCCAAAGGAGACAGAATCCACGGACTGCAGATTGGCACCGAAGATTGTCACCGCAAGATTCTGCTGACCGCGCTCGCCCTGGTTGGGATCCACCGACTGGATTTCCGGCGGAGCGGCAAGGACCTCGAAGGAATTGAAAAGCGTATCTCCTCCCGACTCGCCGTTGACACTCACGTCGCGAAAACCCGGGGTCGCCAGGGGATCGATATCAAGCTCAACATCGATCTGGTCGGCTGTGACGCTGATAATCGCCACAGTTATGTCCGATCCGAAATCCACGCTGGTTACGGTGTCCAGGTACTGCCCATAGATCGCCACCGGCAGGCCGACATCGCCCTGCGTGCCCTGTGTCGGATCGATGGAGACTATGGACGGTGGTTTGATCGGAGACTCCAGAACTTCGAACCCGTCGAAAGCTATGTCGAATCCGTAGGCGTTCATCACCGTGACATCCCGGAATCCCGGTGTCGCCGTCAAAAATATGTCCAGAAGCACATCGATCTCGGTATCGGTGAAACTGACAACGTCCACAGTCACGCCCGCGCCGAAACTCACGTCGGTGACGTCGCCGAAGCTCGTCCCTGTAATCATGACGGGAAGGCCGACATCGCCCTGCGTACCCTGGGTCGGGTCGATTGATTCGATTTTCGGGCCGCAGTCGAGCACCTGGAATGCGCTGGGCAGAATCTCGTACTGCCCGTCCGGATTCGTTCCGATCAGGGAGTAGCTCAATACCGCCGCGCCGAGAGGGATATCCACATTCAGGGTCGCCTGTATTGGCGAATCGTACTGGACCGAGTTGATGACGATCTTTGCCGACGGCTGAAAATCGAAAGTGATGCCGTCCAGAAAATCCGATCCGCTGACGGTGATAATCACGTTGGAGTCGCCCTTGCATCTTTCCGTCGGGTCGATCGCATTTATCACCGGCGGATCGTAGGCGAGCACTTCAAACCCACCCTCGAGAATGCCGTTGCCATAGTCGCTGAGCACCGTGACATCCCGGAAACCCGGCGTCGCAAGCCAGCCGATCGAGATCGTGCATTCGACCGTGGTACTCGTCACGTTGTCCACCGAATCCACGGTGATGCCGGAGCCGAAGTCGACTCCCTTCGCGGTATACATCAGCAATCCCTGGATGGTCACGCTCAGGCCGGCAGTGCCGGTGTATGCCTGCCCAGGAACGACGCTCTCCGGTTGCGGGGGCTCGGGCTCGATCACCTCGAACCCGTCGGGGAGCGCTCCCTGCTGGAAATCGGGGTTGATGACAAAAACGTCGCCCGGACCCAGCGGCGCTGTCATGTCAATGTCTATTACCGCTTCGAGGGTGTTGGGATCGATGTATGTCACCGGGCCGTCGACCGTTATCCCGATATTCTCGAAGAAAACCTGGGCGCCGCTCTCGAAATTCTGGCCGGTTATGGTCAGGAGCAGGTCCTGCTCTCCCTGGTGACCCGTGTCCGGCACAACGCCCTGGACTATGGGCGGCTGAGCCGACACCTCCAGCCACGGGAACACCGCGATCGCCGCAATAGCCAGGAAAAATATGGTTGACCTGATAATCCTTGCAATGTTATACATCGACTGGTCCTCCTGTTAAGGGAGCTTCAGAATAGTCGGATACCGTGGACCGCGCTGCGCGCCGTCCGCGTTGCTTTCGATCCCGTCAAAATCCCGCAGCAATAAGCACTGCCCAAATCAGCAGGCAAAACCATGCCCCTGCATTGAAGGCTTATTATATCAAATTAAGCCTTCTCGCTGGCAGGCCCGTTGGTCCGGGGCTGCTGAAAAAGTCCGATTCATGTGGGCACGGCATGCCGTGCCCCTACTGAATGGCCCCCGCCGTGCGCGGACAGCCGGTGCCCTCCACAAACGAGTCCGCGAGTTTGTGGAGGTCTCCAAGTGTCTTTTCTTCGTTATGAGACCTCCACAAGCTCCGAAGACTCCGCTTGTGGAGGGCACCCGCCTCACGTAGGGGCACGGCATGCCGTGCCCCTACGTGATTCCGCATGAATGGCAGGCTGGAAAGCCTGCCCCACATTCCGTCCGACAATTGCTATTGTCGAGCCAATCGGGCCGATGCTCTCAGGAATCGCTAAAAGCCGCTTTTGATGCGGCTTGTATGATATAATGCGCGATTCAGACTCTCGCCGCGGTCTCTCCCGTCGTTCGGAATCCTCTCAACCTGAGAGCCGTTCCCCCTGCTACCTTCCGGTCATAACGATCACCGCGGCCACCCAGAGGTCTTCATGGGTCAGGCTCATCCGGATCTCTGTGACGCCTGTCTCCTCGCCTCGCCTGGCGGCCTGACCGAGAAGCCGAAGCGACGGTACCGAATCCTCGTCCAGTACCACCTCGAAATCCCTCCAGCTGAGACCCATGCCCCGACGTGCGCCGATCGCCTTGAAAGCCGCCTCTTTCGCGGCAAGTCTCACCGCAAGATCGGGGATCGGGTCCCGCCTTGTCAGGCAATACTCGATCTCGCCCGGGGTGAAACATCTTTGGAGGAACCTTTCCCCGTGAGTCTCAAACATGCGCGCGACTCTGTCGCGGGCCACAAGGTCGATCCCGAGTCCGATGATCCTTCCGGCGTTGGGACCCGGTTCGGGCATGGGCAGCTTCCTCCCGAACCCGCGTCCTTCGCCTATTTCCGAAAGCAGTTCATTCTCCAAAGCCCGAAGCCGCCTTTCGCACGAATAAGAATACCGAAACGCCCGGCGGACAAGCCGCAGGGCAGATTCTTGCATCATGGTGGGCGGTGAGGGACTTGAACCCACGACCTCCTGCTTGTAAGGCAGGCGCTCTAACCAGCTGAGCTAACCGCCCGAGTCCACTCATACTATCCATTCCCATTCTAACCGAGTGCTCGCCGGACGCCAAGTTCATTCGAGCCGGGGCCTCAGTAAATGACCCGCCCGTCGCATCGAGACGGCTTCTCGATCCCCAGAAGGCTCAGGATGCTGGGGGTGAGATCGATTATGTTCGGATCATCCACGGTTATCGGTACGGTGGTAAAGAAAACGCCCCTGACCACCGACGGATCGAACGAGCAATGGTCGCCGGACCATTTCCGCATGTTCACTTCGACAAGGTCCTCGGCCGCCACACCAAGGCATGTCTGCCAGCTCACCCGGTAGCCGGGGGCGAAACCGACAACGATATCGGGGGAGTACTTCATGTTGTCGCCCTGGTATATCTGATCCGCCCGATACACACCGGCGAGCACCGGTTCCCCCGTCTCCGGATCGCGCATGTCTTTCAGTTTGGCCACGATCTCGTCGATAAGCGCGCTTCTTTCGTTTTCGCTCACGATCCCTTTCGATTCGCGCCCCTGCAGATTGATGTAGATCTGTCCGAGGCCGAGCGCGTACGCTTTCGATCTCGACCAGTCGACCCACTGAAAGAATTCCGAGCCCTTTGAAAACAGCTCGTAAACGCTGCTGGGTCCCCCGAGCACGCTTGTCTTCTCGGCCAGAAAACCCTCGTCGACCAGCCACTTGTTCAGGTTGACGGCTTTCCTCCATGTCTGGAAGCCATGATCGCTCAGGACGATAAGCTCATCGTCATCGTTGAGTACCTCGTCCATGACCTTCCCGACAAGAGTATCGGCCCTCTGGTACACCTTGAGGATGGACTCCCCGTACAACTCGTCCATCGCCGGATCGTACATCGGGTGGGTCTTGTCGATGAACCTCCAGAACATGTGGGACACATGGTCCGTCCCCTGGAAAACCGCTGAGAAAAGTGTCCAGTCCTCGGTTTTCATCAGGTCGTAGACCATGTCCGCCTTGATGTCCCAGTTCGCAAGAAGGTCGTCCAGGAAGACCTGGTCGTCCAGAACATTCTCGTTCAGCGCCCAGGTCTCGGAATCCCAGCCGTACGTCTTGAAATCGCCGTACCGGTTGAGGAGATGCGGGGCGAAGTCCGCAGGGAAACTGATGGCCGCGGATTTCGTCTCCCTGGGATCGATATTCACCGGGGTGACGTACATCTGGAACTCAGGGCCCGTCTCGATGAGATACATCCTGAAGAAGCCCCCGACGCTCACCCAGTCGGTGACCAGGTAGCTCGCCGGCACCCATTCGCTCCACTCCCCTTCCTTAACAACAGTCGAGAATACCGATTCGCTCTTCCTCGAAACGTATCCCAGTATCGCGATCGCGAGAATCAGCAGAACGAACGCAGGGATGAACCCCTTCAGACTGCCTTTCGTCAAGCGGGCTAACAGCACCCACAGAATCACGAAACAGACCAACGAGATTATCAGACCTTTGAAAAACAGAAGGAACTGGAAGGCTTTCCTGTTGAATATCCGAAAATCGACCGACTTCGCCTGAGGATCGACGGTCAGCGTCACCTCGGCGCGAAGCTTGGTGTTTTTCTGGGAAGGCAGGGGACTGAAAGGACCGGGCAGGTAGGTCTGGACTTCGTTGCCTTCCCTGACAACCTGAATGACCTCGCCGCCCATCTCCGTGCCGCCGGTCGAACCGGTTTTCCGACGGGCTACATCGATGTCGTCAACGTAAAAGACATATGTCCCCATTGTGCGCCTCATGTCGGGTACCCCAAGGCCGGAGAGCACGCGCGTGCCCACCGCCTCATCCGGGGGCATGTTCATCGGCATCATGACCCCGATGGTCTTGAAGCCGGCTTCCCCGGCGTAATCCCAGAAGGCATAGCCTTGACGCGCATTCCTCAGCACCGGCGCACTGATCGGGATGGTTTCGTAAAGGAACTGCGCCGGCTTGGTGATGTCGGTCATGTTGAGCTCGGGAAAGTACGTCTCCGGATTCCGTCTCAGGAAATCGAACATGCCGGTCTTGCCCGGGTTCGTGCCGGTGATGAAAGCCGACCACGCGACCGGCGACTCCGGCGGTGTCGTGCTCCGCAGCGGATAGAGATGATATTCGTCACGAAGCCTCGCAAGGTTGGGCAGCTTGCCCTCATCCATGTATTTGTTTGCCAGATCGAAGTCCATGCCGTCGAATCCGAGCACCACTATGCGCTTCCCTGAAGCGGCTTTCGTCTGATGAGAGGTAAAGAGAAAGACGCAGAGAAGAGCCAAAAGGGATGCCGACAGCAGCGCAGCCATGCGCACTAGTCTCCCACCCGCTCTTCGTTCGTTCTTGCTGTTAAGTCTTGCCATTGAGAGAAACCGGACCTTTTCGATCAGTTGTCCCGACCGCTGACTGTCGGGTGTCTACTACAAGGCCCGTGCATTATACCACCATGGTCGGGAGCCTCGAAGAAGCCCGCACTTGCGGAAAGCATACGATGGAATTACGATGAGCCCAACGCGACCGTGACGCCTCGACCAGCCATCCGCCCCGAACCCCCGCCCAGAGCCATAAGGGCCATGCAGGCTCAGCCGGATCTTCAGCGCGACAGAGCCGGCCCCCTGACCACAAGGTATTTACGCGAGCTTGTAAGAATCGGGGCATGGCGCCTCGTTGTCCTGCATTACGTCGCGATTGCCGCTCTGGGAGGTGCATTCTGGTCGGTAACCGCCGGAAACATCCCCGGCCATCCCGAGATACTCGTCAAACTCCTGGGCGTCTATTGCTTCCTGATCGGTACTATTGCGTTGCCGCTGGTCGCCTCGGAACTGTTCCCTTCCCCGGGCGATACGGACCCCGGCTTCGACGCCTCTCCGGTGACCCCGGTGCAGATTCTCGATGCCCGCTTGTTCGCCACGGGCATCGTCTCTCTCGCGGCCCTGCTTCCCGTGATACCGATCTTCCTGCTGTTCGACCCGCTGCAGCATCAGCCCCTGGACCTTCTTGACACGGCCCCGTTCTTCCAGGCCGTCATCACCTCTCTATGGGTGAATCTCGTGATGCAGATAGCCACGCCCACGGGGGACCGTACCGGCGGGTTCCCCAGGCGGCTTGCTGTGGTCGGAGCCTTCATCCTCATGCACATTTGCCTGGTCGGTCTGATCGCGCAATTGTCGCCCGCTACGCTTCAGTACGCAAGTCCCCTCAAAATGCTGATAGACATCAACCCCTTCAGCCAGATTTATATCCTCATGGAAGGTCCCGACCAGCTGAGCCTGTTGTTCAATGCACAATCCCAGGAGCATTTCGACTATCGCCTGCACCTGCTACTGATGCAGACGCTGTTCCTGTTACCTACGCTCGCAATCTATCGGGCGATCCTTCAGTCGCGCCACGCAGGCAGGTAGGCAAACCCATCCATTAGAGCTCCCGACTGTGCTACAATCGTTTTTCGAGGTCTTCGTACATGCAGCGATTCGGAGCCTTGTACTGGTTAGGGTGTCACGTTCTTCGTGCTCATCTCAAGATCTGGCATCGGCTCAGGGCGGTCGGTGTCCACAATGTGCCTGCGTCAGGCGGCGGAATTGTCGCCGCCAACCACACAAGCCATCTCGACCCTCCCGCCGTGGGTTGCTCCACTCGAAGAGCGATAAGGTTCGTGGGCAAGGAGGAGTTGTTTCATCAGCCAATCCTTGGCTGGTTTCTTCGCGGCGCCGGGGTGATCCCGATCAAACGAGGCGGCGGGGGCAAGTTCATGCTCGAAAAGGCTGCGGAGGCAATCAGGCAGGGGGACCTCGTGATGCTTTTCCCGGAAGGGACGAGGTCGAGGACGGGATTTCCCGGTAGGCCACGTACAGGGATGATCGTCCTCGCTGCAATGACAGGTGCGCCGATCATTCCCGTTCGGGTCTCCGGCAGCTACGATTGCATGCCTCTGGGAAGCTTGTTCCCCCGACCGGGGCTCATCCAGGTCGCATTCGGCGAGCCCGTCTCATGGAAACCCGGGGAGCTTGATCTGAGCAATCGAGACCAGATGGTGAACGAGGCGAGAAGGGTGATGGACATCATCATGACGCTGCCGGGCTGGCCTCCGAAGAAAGCAAAGGCCGGACCGGATGATCCCGTCGAAGTCGCCGCGTCTGTTGCTCTTAAGGACGAATAGAGACTCGGATGTCGGAGGTGGAAACCATGGCAGACTCACGCACACTTCCCCGGATAGTCCTGCTTGGGGCCGCCGGAAGAATGGGTCGCACGATAGCGTCCCGATTTCTCTCGGACGGCAAGGTGGAGCTGGTCGGCGCATGCGATGTGGAGGGCGCGGGAAGCCCGGTCGGTTTGCTCGCGGGCGCTCAGGCGAAGGGCCCCACTATCGTCGAGAGCGTCACGGACCTTCCCGGGGACCTTGTCGCCGATATCGCCCTCGATTTCTCCACACCGTCCGGCACCAGGGCGAACATACGGCACTGTCTTGAGCAAGGCTGGGACTGCCTGATCGGCGTGACCGGGTTCGCCCCCGAGGACATAGTGAACTTCACCGACCTCGCCGACAAGCACCACAGGCGGATCATCCTTGTCCCCAATTTCACGCTCGGCGTCAACCTGATGATCAGATTCGCCCGTGTCGCAGGGAAGGTTTTCAAGGGAATCGAGATCATCGAGATGCATCATGACGGAAAGGCCGATGCGCCCTCCGGCACCGCCCTTCACACGGCGCACCTCATCGCTTCGGATCGCGCCGAACATGCCCCCCCCGGGCCCGACGACAAATCGAGGGGACGGATCGAGGATGGCATCCCGATTCACGCAGTAAGGCTCCCGGGACTTCTCGCGCACCAGGAGGTCCTCTTCGGATCGCAGGGGGAGGTCCTTACGATACGTCACGACACGATGGATCGGTCGGCGTTTCTGTCGGGAATCTATCTCGCGATAGAAAAAATGCCCGGATTAGCCCCGGGATTCGTGAACGGTCTCGATTGGGCGTTTGAGCTCCGTGAGGAGGAGTGAGCCGCAGAGTCAGCGTCCGCCGAATCTTCGCTCCCGCTTCTGATAATCCTTCAGGGCCTGGAGGTAGTGGCTCCGTTTGAAATCGGGCCAGAAGACAGGGGTCACCCACAACTCGGTATAGGCGATCTGCCAGAGAAGGAAATTGCTGAACCGCATTTCGCCCGATGTACGGATGAGAAGATCGGGGTCCGGGAGACCGCCCGTGTCCAGGTACCTGGCGAACGCGCGCTCGTCCAGCCCGTCGATGTCCACCTTGCCGTCCTCGTAGTCCTTGAACAGCTTCTTGATGCCCTTGACGATCTCGTTCCTGCCGGAATACGAGAGTGCGAAATTGATCCTGAGTCCGTCATTGGCGGCCGTCAGGTTCACGATGTCCCTGACCTTTTTGTAAAGGCTGTTGGGAAGGTCCATGAGATTCCCGAGAATCTCGACTTGTATGTTGCGTTCGTGAAGCCGCTCTATCTCCCTGATCGCCGCCTTCTCAAAAATCTGCATAAGCCCGGACACTTCCAGAAGCGGCCTTTTCCAATTCTCCTTGCTGAAGGCATAGAATGTCAGGATCTCAATCGCGTTTCTACCCGCCAGGCTGTTTATGTCCAGCGTCATCTCAACCGCTTCCCGCACGGTCTTGACACCGGCGCGATGACCTTCGAGCTTGTTGAGTCTTCGCTCCTTTGCCCACCGACGGTTGCCGTCCATGATGAAAGCAATGTGCCTGGGCAGCATGGCCAGGTTGAGCTCGCTCACCAGCTTGAGCGGATCGATGCTATCCGCGAGCGAGGTCGGTTCGGCCACGTCCGCTTCAGGCGTCGCGCGCTTCGATATCTTGTGGGAACCTGTCCGTTCGGCATGGGTCATAGGGTTTTGGGCGCTCCCTTTCCGGCTAGAAAGTTATGATCTCCTGCTCTTTTTTTTTGAAGAGCTTGTCCAAATCCTCGGTGCCGGAGTCGGTCAACTCCTGAATTCTCGCCTGCGAGTCCCTCGAGTCGTCCTCGCTGGTATCCCCGGCCTTCTCCATTTTGCGAACCTTGTCGATGGACTCGCGACGGATGTTCCTCAACTGCACCTTGCCGTCTTCCGCCATCTGCTTGATCATCCTGACCATTTCCTGCCTTCGCTCCTGCGTGAGAGGAGGGATGTGAAGCCTGATGATCTGGCCGTCCGATTGGGGGGTGAGCCCCAGGTCGGATTTCTGGATTGCCTTCTCGATGGCAGAAAGGTTGTTCCTGTCGAAGGGCCTGATGAGGATGGTTGTGGGGTCGCCGATCGTTATTGTGGCGACCTGGTTCAAGGGCATCTGGGCGCCGTAAGCCTCCACGATCACCCTGTCGAGCAGGGACGGACTCGCTCGACCCGTTCGAACCATGGCAAGCTCGTGCGCCACGGCCTTGACCGCTTTCTCCATGCGCTCTTCGACCTCAAGGAAGAATTCTTCCTTCATTCAATAACACCCCCATCGACCCACCAGGGGATTTGGCTCTGCGGGACTGCGCAGTGAACCGATCCAATACCGGATGTGATTTTACTTTATCCCCCTGCATGAAGCAAGAACCCCGCGACCCTCAGTCGGCAGCGATCAGAGTTCCCAGGCCGACTTCCCCGGCAGCAATACGGACCATCGCGCCCTTCTCCCTGAGATTGAAGACGACAATGGGAAGCCCCCTGCCCTCGGCAAGCGTAATCGCGGTCAGATCCATGACCTCCAGCTTGGCCGAGAGGACATCGTCATAGGTCATGGTCTCGAACCGGACCGCATCCGCGTGCCTGACCGGATCCTTGTCGTACACGCCATCGACCTTGCTCGCCTTGAACATCACGTCGCAGCCCAGCTCGAGCGCCCGCAGGGCCGCGGCGGTATCCGTGGTGAAAAACGGATTTCCCGTACCCGCGGCGCACAACGCCACCTCACCCCTGCTCAGGACTTCACGACCGCGGTGAGGGCTGTACGGCTCGGCGACCGGACCGATCTCTATCGCAGACAGAACCACCGCTCCCACCTTTGCCGACACGATCGCGTCCCTCAGGGCGAGAGCGTTCATCAGCGTCGCCAGCATCCCCATCTGGTCGCTGGTAACCTGGTCCATGCCGCCCGCGACCCCCGTCACGCCGCGGAAAAAATTCCCGGCCCCCATGACCACGGCAACTTCTTTCCCGCTCTTCGCCAGTTGGGCGATCTCCCCCGAGACACGCCGAAGTGTCTCGGGATCGATGCCGTGGCCGTCCTCTCCTCCGAGAGCCTCCCCGGAGACCTTGAGCATGATTCGTCTGAATTCCCTCGTTCGTCCAGCCATGGCCGCGAAAAAACCGTCGATAGTGCCGGAAGCATACCACGGCCGCCCGGAGTTGGAAATCGGCGAACCGCACGATTGATTCCGATTGAATCAGAAAAGACGGTCTTCGAATGGACACTATTAGGAGAAGCTCTAGGGCGATCAAGAAGGCTGGACTTACATGAGACGTATCGCAGTCCTGACATCGGGCGGAGACGCTCCCGGGATGAACGCCACGCTGAGAGCCGTCGTCCGCATGGGGATACAACGCGGGCATCGGGTCTTCGCGATCTACAACGGCTTCAAGGGCCTGGCGGAAAACGACACCGCCGAGATGTACAACCGCTCCGTCGGCGACATCCTCACCCGCGGCGGGACCATCATCGGCACCGCCAGGTACCCTGAGTTCAAGAACCCCGACATCGTCAAGAAAGCCGCCCGGAATTTCAAGCTCCTCGAAATGGAGGGGCTGATCATCATCGGTGGGGACGGCAGTTTTCACGGAGCGGTGGAGCTCGAGAAACTCGGCGTGCCTGTCGTAGGTGTCCCGGGCACGATTGACAACGACCTCAACGGGACCGACACCACGGTCGGGTTCGATACGGCCGTCGAAACGGTCCTGGACAGCATAAAGAAACTCCGCGACACTGCTTCGAGTCATCAGCGCACAATAATAATAGAGACCATGGGACGGCACTCGGGATGGATCGCGCTCAAGGCGGGGCTTGCGGGCGGGGCTGAGGCGATTATCGTCCCCGAGATACCGTTCGACATTGAAGACCTGTGCCAGCGGCTTGAGTCGGGCATCGCCCGCGGGAAAAAGCACTCGCTGGTGGTTCTTGCGGAAGGCGTCATGACCGCAAACGAACTCGCCGAGGCAATGAAGGACAAGATGGGGTTCATCGCCAACACCGTGGTCCTCGGGTATGTTCAGCGCGGCGGAAGCCCCACCGCAAACGACATAATCCTGGGCAGCAGCCTGGGAGCCAGAGCAGTGGATGAAATCGCCGGCGGCGCTTCCGGCGTCATGGTCGGCGAGATCAAGGGCGAACTGGTCTCAACACCGCTGACCGAGATTCTCGCCGAACGGAAAATTATCGACCCTACCCTCTTCCACCTCGCAATGGACCTCGTGCACTAGGAAGAAACCCGCCGGTACATCTCGTCGAAGTGTTTCTGCGCGCTCGCGACCGCGTCGCGAATCAGGTCCTCTGCGCGGGCGGTTTCGCGATTCGCAAGATGAAGCATAAGCTGTTTGGTGTCCATCTCCCGGGATGCCATGTCGCACGCCTCCCAGCTTAAGATGCTTCTGACCACCCTGTCGACCGCCTGTTGCTCGTTATCGTACGGTCTCGGCTGAATGTCGTGGCCCTTCCATCTCCCGTAGCCGGAGTCGTTGACAAGCCCCGCGATCGCGATGTTCATCCCGTTGATGCGAACGCCGTGATCGATGTCGAACTTCCCGGGACCGCCCAGAATGATCCCGTCACTGTATCCCTGCGAGTTCATATGCATGTGGACCATCATGCCGCTGTCCAGTTCCTCGACCGTGTCGTACACAGGGTCCAGCCCCGTCATCTCGGAGTGCCCGAATTCCTTGTTAATGCCCTTTTTTTCCCTGGAAACCCCGTGCTCCTCCTCCAGACGCCGCCAGAAATTCAGGCCGCTCGCCACGGTGGGCAGGAGCATCGCAGGATGCCCCTCATTCGGCTTCGGCTCGATCGCGATATACAGATTTCCGCCCAGATCTTTCTCAAACCTGCACAATCCCGCAACGCTCTCCTTCAGATTCCGGTACATCTGCCGGATGCCCACCGACGCGATGTCGTAGCCGTACGAACCGTTCCACAGGACCAGAACGGGAGCAAGGTCCGGCGAAGGGTGCCATGCCTTGCGCAGGGGGCCGCACGTCAATTCCACAGCCCTCTCTCCGAATCTCTCGGCGGCCTTTCTCTCGGACGGGTCCAGCGAGGCGATGCCGCCGTAGCCGAAATACCTGTGAGCGCCCGGTGTGGTCATGGCTAGAAAAATCCCAGATTCCTTGAGAGCGTCGGCGATCTCCGGCGCATTGTTTTTATCAAATTCGTAGTCGTAGTGCATCTCCAGTCCGAGCTGGATGTTATCGGGAAGCCCGCTTCCGACCTGCTCCCGGATGATTTCGATTTTCCCGACCGTGTCGAGTTTGTCACCGGACCACGAGGGTCTTATGTCGCCGGGCACAAAACCGCCCGCGCCGGAATGGAATGTCCATGCGCACACGCTGTGATACGACTTGGTCTTTTCCATCGTTTCACCTTTCGCTCAAACAGTTTTGGAGGACTTCGACCCATCGGCTCCAGGCATCGCCATATAAATCCATCAGCGCAGCGGTGGGCTCGATAACCCCGATTCTTTCGAGACCTCTGAAAGCCTCCGACTGATCTCTGAAAACGCCCGACCCGATCCCGGCTCCCCTTGCCGCCCCCTGCGCCCCGTCCGTGTTGTAGAGCTCCACGACAGCGCCCACGGTGTTCGCAAACGCCTCGCAGAAAACCGGGCTCAGGAACATGTTCGCGTAACCCGCCCTCACCCTGTCGACGTCGAGACCCATGCCCCGCATGATCTCCACGCCGTGGTTAAGCGCGAAGACAATCCCCTCCTGCGCAGACCTGAAAACGTGCGACCGGTCGTGCACGTTGAAATTCAGCCCGTGGAGCGATGCGCCGATGTCCCTGTTGCCAAGCGTTCTCTCCGACCCGTTCCCATACGGCAGGAACGCCAGCCCTCCCGACCCCACCGGCGCCGACGCCGCGAGCGCGTTCATGTCGTCATAGCCGATCGCACTGTCGCCCGCAATGAACCCCTTGTTCCTCAGCCAGCTATTGAGAATCCCGGTCCCGTTGATGCATAGAAGCACGCCGTAGCGGGGTCTTTGGGGCGAATGATTCACGTGAACAAACGTATTTACCCTCGAATCAGGATCCCAGACCGGCCTGTCGGTCACGCCGTAGACCACCCCGGACGTGCCCGCGGTCGCGGCGATCTCGCCCGGCTCCAGCACGTTGAGCGCAAGCGCGTTGTTCGGCTGATCGCCGGCCCTGTACGACACAGGGATTCCTTTCCTCAATCCCAGCTCGCGCGACGCCTCCCCGGTGATGCTGCCCTGAAAACCGAAAGTGGGCACAAGGTCCGGAATAATGTCCCGAGAGATCCCGAGGCAATCCAGAACCTCTCCCGCGAGCCTCTCTTCGCGAGAATCCCACATCACTCCCTCGGAAAGCCCCGATACCGTGGTCCTTGCGTCCCCGGTCAGCCTCATCGCCAGATAGTCGCCGGGCAGCATCGCCTTGAAAATCCGGACATAGACCTCGGGCTCGTTTTCCCTCACCCACCCGAGCTTTGATGCGGTGAAATTGCCGGGCAGGTTCAGCATTCGCTCGAGGCAGTTCGCGCGACCCATCCGATTCGTTGCCTTCTCGCCTATTCCGACCGCGCGGCTGTCGCACCAGATTATCGACGGTCTCAGGACACTTTGGTTTTTGTCGACAATCACAAGTCCGTGCATCTGATACGAGATCCCAACCGCCTCGACATCTTCGAGATTGACGGAATCGCCCCGCCTCAGGGCCCTGGTCGCACCGACCGCGTTCTCCCACCAGATTTCCGGGTCTTGCTCCGCCCATCCCGCCTGAGGAGCGAAAATCTCAAGCTCCCTTTCCAGCGGAGACTGCGCGGACGCGACAAGCCTGCCGGTCTCGGGGTCCACAAGAGCCGCTTTGATCGCGGAGCTGCCAATATCGTAGCCGAGAAGGTAACCGATTTCGTCCGCCTCCCAGCGTGAGCCCAGGGGGTACGCCTCAGTGGGGAATTCTACTTTTGACGGCCGTGAACCGCAACCTGACGGGGATGGGGCGTTGACAGGCACACGTGTCTCGCAAGGAGACCGGCCTGTAACTTTATTCCCCCTTTAATCGATATTAATATAGTGGTGGAGGGCGGAACCCTGCCGGTTTCCGCCCATCGGTAGTATACTTTAGAAAAATGGCTCAGAAGATCATCGGAAAACGCAAGGCCGCTGTTCTCATGGCTGCGCTTGGACGGGAATCAGCAGCGGACATATACAGGTATCTGACCGACTCCGAGGTGGAGACGATCACGATGGAACTTGCCAATCTCGGGAAGGTCGACCACGAGATGATCGACGAAGTCTACCGGGATTTCCACGAGATTGGCGTCGCGCAAAAATACATCACTATGGGCGGCGTTGAATATGCCCGATCCATTCTTGAGGAGGCATTAGGGGAAGCCCGGGCGGAAGAGGTCGTGCAACGCCTGTCGACCTTCCTGCAGGTGAGTCCGTTCGACTTCGTCCGCCACACCGATCCGCAGGCCATCACGAATTTCATTATCAACGAGCATCCCCAGACCATCGCCCTCGTGATCGCCTATCTCGAACCCGACCAGGCGTCGGTACTCATGCAGGCTCTGGACCCAGAGAAGCAGGCCGAGGTCGCAAGGCGCCTCGCGCTTCTCGACAGGACCAGCCCCGAGGTTATCAGAGAGATCGAGCGCGTGATGGAGAAAAACCTGTCCGCCATCCTCTCTCAGGAGTTCGCCAGCGCCGGAGGGGTCGGCGCGCTGGTGGACATTCTCAATAAGGTCGATCGGGGCACCGAGAAGGCCATACTCGAGGCGCTCGGCGATCGCGACCCCGAGCTTGCCGAGCAGGTCAAGAACATGATGTTCGTGTTCGAGGACATCGTCGGGCTCGACGATCGCTCGGTTCAGCAGGTGCTCAGGGAAGTCGACACGAAGGAGCTTTCGCTCGCGCTCAAGGGCGTGAGCGAGGAGGTCGCGAACAAGGTCTTCCGGAACATGTCGAAGCGCGCCGCCAGCATGCTGCAGGAGGAAATGGAGTTCATGGGTCCCGTGCGTCTCAGGGACGTCGAGGCGGCCCAGCAGCGGATCGTCAACGTGATCCGTCTGCTCGAGGACCAGGGCGACATTATCATCGCCAAGGGCGGCGAGGAGGAACTGGTTGTCTGAACCGACTCATCGAGAGCCTAGGCCTCCCACAGACCCTGCCTCGCCGGTGATCAAGGGAGTGCCTGTCGCGGGACAGGCTGAGCAGCTTGTCAGGGTCCGCCGCGAGATCACCCGCGCGGAGGAGATGTCGCGGGCGGAGCAGATCGAGCATGAGGCCCGGGAGAAAGCTGAGGCGTTTCTCAACAAGGCCAAAGCCGAGGCGGAGCAGATGGTTGCGAAGGCGCGGGGCGAGGCGGACTCGATTCGCGAGAAGGCCCGGAGCGACGGCGACCTTGGCGCCAAGCGCGAAGCCCTTCAGAGACTGGCGGGCCTGATCTCAAACCTTGAAAAAGAGATCGCGTTGCTGAAATCGGTAAGGGCGGATTTTCTCCGGACCAACGTGAACGGGATAATCGATCTTGCGTGCGCAATCGCGCAAAAAATCATGGTGCACGAGCTGAACACGAGGCCCGAGGCCGTCGCCCAGAGGGCTCGCGCTCTGCTCGAACGAATGCCCACGGGGGTCGGCGTGACGATCACGGCCAGTCCCGACGACATCGAGACCATCCAGAGGTATCTCATAGAAGCCGGCGGACCGTCGGACGCCATTCTCCCCGCCCTGAGAAGCGATCCCTCCATGGACACAGGCTGCATGAGGCTCGAGAGCGACTGCGGTCGAATCGACGCGGGTGTTCTGGACGTTCTGGAAGGGATCGGAAGCATCCTGAATGAACAGGCGCGGCATTTCGCTGAAGACGACTTCCCCTGGTGGGAGGGCGGGCATGGCCGCTGATCCGGCAGGCGCTGGAACGGTGGACTTCGCACCGTTCAGCCAAATACTCGAGGTCACCCCTGCGTTCAATGTCGAGGGCACGGTCACGAAGCTCATCGGGATTGGGCTGGAAGCCGCACTCCCCGACCCTATCCACGGGCAGGTGGTCGAAGTCGAAAGGCCGCACCTGGAACCGCTGACTTGCGAGGTCGTGGGCTTCGACAAGAATCGCGTGATCCTTATGCCCTACGGCGAGCTCGGCGGCGTTCGTCCGGGAGCAAGAGTGCGGACAATCTCCAATGGACTCCGGATTAACGCCGGCGATTTCCTGATCGGTCGGGTCGTCGACGGGCTCGGGCACCCGGTGGACGAGGGTCCGGCGTTCCCCAGAGGTCGGGCCGTTCCGCTGGACCGACTTGGTCCCAACCCGGTCACAAGACCGCTTATTACCGAGCCGATGATCACCGGCGTAAGGGCGGTCGACTGCGCTCTCACGCTCGGGAAAGGTCAGCGCGTAGGCATTTTCTCGGGCAGCGGAGTCGGGAAAAGCGTCCTGCTCGGGATGATGGCCCGATACACCGAGGCCGACATCAATGTCATCGCGCTCATAGGCGAGCGAGGTCGCGAGGTGAGGGAGTTCATCGAGCGCGATCTCGGCGAAGAGGGCTTGAAAAGAAGCGTGGTGGTCGTGGCGATATCGAACCAGCCCGCGCTGCTCCGGCTGCGCGGCGCGTTGACGGCCACGGCGATAGCCGAATATTTCAGGGATACCGGCCGGGATGTGCTGTTCATGATGGACTCCCTGACCCGTTTCGCCCTTGCGGGCAGAGAGATCGGTCTGGCCGCAGGTGAGCCGCCCGCCACTCGCGGCTACCCTCCGAGTGTCTTCGGCCTCATTCCCAAGCTCCTTGAGCGCGCCGGACGTTCGCCGCACGGAAGCATCACCGGCCTTTACTCGGTCCTGGTCGAAGGTGACGACCTGGCCGAGCCCATAAGCGACATATCGAGGGCCACGCTTGACGGTCACATCGTGCTTTCAAGAGACCTGGCGGACCGGGGGCACTACCCGGCCATAGACATACTCGGAAGCGTGTCGAGGGTAATGCGGCAGGTTGTCGACAAGGAGCATTTGCGGCTTGCCGGTCGACTGAAAGACCATCTCGCAGCGTACCGCGAGATGGAGGACCTGATAAACATAGGGGCATACCAGAGGGGCTCGAATCCGCGCGTCGATGCTGCGATCGATCGCATGGACGACATCCGCGCGTTCCTCCAGCAGGACCTCGCGGAAGGGGCCGGGTTCTCTCAGTCCATCGATGCCCTCCATCGTGCCCTCGGGGAGCCGAAGGAGGCGCGTCGCGAGCAGCCGCCTTCGCAGCCCCCTCCACCGCAGCCGGGTACGAGAGCCAGGCAGACTCAGCCCCCCGCGGTCTTTCCTCCGGGGGCCTATGAAAACTGACACGGAGAACCGCCCTCGTGCGACGATTCAACTACAGGCTCGAGCGTCTACTCAGATACCGCAGCTCTCTTACCCAGAGAGAGCGCGTCCGTCTTGCGCAGAGAGCGGCCGCGCTTTCGGCAGCCGAGGACAACGCGAGCAGGCTGCGCGGCATCCGCAACGCCACTAAGATCGAGCACGTTCGCGCCCTGAAGGAGGGCACGACGTCAAGAGAAGTGTCCAACCTGCAGGAGCACCTCGTGAGGGTGGGTGAGGCGATCGAGCACGCCGAGGAAGGTGTGCACAGGGCCGAGGGCGAGGTGGATAAAGCGCGCACAAAGGTGGTCGAGCGGCGTCGCGACCAGAAGGCCATCGAGATGCATCGGGAGCGGCGCTTCAAGACCTGGCTCAGGGACTATTACCGCGACGAGACGCGAGTGCTGGACGATCTCGCAACCATTCAGCACGTTCGACGTCCGATCGAACAACGTTGACCCGACACATGTCTTACCGGTACGGGATGAACACGAAGGTTAGGAAAATGTCCATCAGAAAATTGCTCCTGAACGAGCGCGGAAGCGCATGGGGTTGGATATTCACCATCTTCATTGTGATCGTGGTCGCAATAGGCGTGTTCCTGACACTCACACGCCTCGCGATGATACCCGCGCCCTCTTTCCTTGCGAACCAGCCCTGGATGGCATCCTTTCTGCCCCCGAAGGAAGAGACCCCGACGGACCAGGTCCCCGAGCTCCCTGCCGAAGCCAGCCTGAGGAACCAGCTCGTGACCCTCAAGACGGAAAGGGACACCGCGCAGAGCAGGATCACGGCTCTCGAAGCCGACATCGCTGCCAGGGACAAGCTGGTCAAAGAGAGGGAAGATGAGATAGCACGTCTCCGCAGCACCCTCGACCTTGCGTCCAAACAGAATATCAATAAGGTCGCTCTTATGTACGAGAACATGGAGCCCCAGGACGCCGCGAAGATTCTGCAGAATCTCGGAGCTTACAGCGCCAGCCTCATCCTTGGAGCAATGAGGGAGAGCAAGTCTGCGGATGTCCTCGCGCTGATGGACGAGGCCCTGGCCACCGAGATCACCCAGATCATGGCCGGGTTCAAGCAGACCGGATCCACACCGTCCCAAACCGGGCCTCCCTCAGGCGCGGGAACCGCTCAGCCGCCGTCCGGCGGCTCAACCACGCCTCCCGCCACCACGACTCCGCCTGCATCAGAGTCGAATTAGTCTCCGTCGCCGCTCACTTCAGTTCTCGGGACCCCCGGCACCGTCCCCGAAAGTCCCATTCCCGTCACCCGGCTTACCCAGCGGCTTGATCAGGTGATCGAGCGGGATGTCATCGGACGGTCCCAGCTTTTCCATCAATTCCTCGACAGCCTTCATCGGAAGCTTCCCGACAAGCGGAAAAACCTCCCGCTCCTCCTTCGAGCAGTGATGTCTCAGGAGCGACTGCACGCCGTAGGAGACTCTGAGCAGCTCGGCGGCCTGAGACGCATTGAGGGGGTCATCCGATCGAAGATAGACCAGGAGGTCCAGAATCCGCGCCGCAAACATATGCATCTGAGCGTGCTCGCGCGCAAGGCATCCCAGCGCCTCTTTCGTTTCGCGGGCGTCCGGCTCAAGATATTTCCTGATTATCGGGACGAGAAGGTTCTCCTCGGAGCGAAAATGTCCCTCCGCGAGCCCGGCGATGCCGTCCAGAAGATCGGCGATTTCTTTTCTCAGGCGGTCCTGCTCCGGATGGGTGAGTTGGGCCAGGATGTCGTCGGGCGAGAGAATCTCGACGAGCCGATCCGCGCGCTCGTACGCCTGCCTGTGCTCCTTCAGCCATATCTCAACCGGTGTCCGCATGGGCTACCATCCCGATACCGGCATCGAGAAGTAGTAGAAATCGTTCCAGGGTTGCGACATTTCCATGTCGATCCCGATCAGGTTGCGTTTCTCCGCATCGGTGTTGAACGCGATCGCGTGAGGGTTGTCCCAGCTTCCAAAAGCCGGGCCGACAATGTCGTCGTTGAGAATATTGAAGTCGGTATCCAAGCGCATCAGGTGGCATCGAACCGATGACCCGTCCCATGTCTGATACATTACCAACAGGCGGCAGTTCTCAACCGAGGCGTCCCCATGATCGAACTCGATATCGGCCCTGGAGATTTTTGAGTACGGGTTCGTGCAGTATACAATCGGGCCGAGAAGGTCCTTGTTCTCGACCCATTCGGGCGGCGAAGTCGACAAATCAAATTTTGAGAACAGGCTCTGATTCCAGCCGCTTATCGAGGCGCTGAAGACGAACAGCGAATCCTCCTCGTAGCCGATCGCGATGTCCGACACGTACCACATATGTCCGTACGGCTGCGCGCTCGGATCATAGAGATCCTCGGAGATGTCCAGTCTGTCAGCCGTGTTCTCCACGTAGTACGGGCTCGAACTCTGCAATTCGTAATGCCTCAATTGCCAGATGGGGTTCCCCGTCTCGTCGGGTATCCCCTTCACGTTTGTGACGACCCACATGTCGCCCTCGGCATCGAAATCGATCCCCGGTATCGTGGGGATTTGGGTTGCCGGCGTTTGCGGATCGGTTACAGTGACATCCTCGAAATGGCTGCCGTTTTCGTCAACCATCTGGATCACGTCGAACATGCGCCCGTTGATCACCGCCATGTCGCCGTTGACCGGATTCTGGTCGATAGAGCCGCACATTGTGATATACGTGTTCACCGCGTCCGTTCTCCCCGGCAGCGAGAAGAAGTCGGTTGCCGCCGTATCGGACGGATTGTCCGGATCGAACCGGACGTAGTACCCGTTCGCGTCCGATGTCATGTCGTAATTCCGCTTGACAACGCATTCCCCGGCGTGTGCGCCGGTCTCAAGGATGGTCAGATCGCCCCTCTGACAGTGATTCCACGCAAGGCTGCCCGTCAGGTAGTACTTGTTCTCGTACGTATGAAGCTCTTCCCCGCAGGAGACAAGGAAACCGTCCTCGAGGACCCCCTCGAGTAGATCGGGATTAATTACCACGACATCCCAGTACCCTTCGGCAGCGACATCGAGGTCGAGGTCGCAGGTAATGGATGTCCCTCCGCCGCCGACCACTTCGTTGTCGGCGGAAATCGCGGGCCAGTCCGGATGCCTCAGCTCGACCTGGGCGCCCGCAATGAAATACTGTCCGGTGACAATGACCCCGGTAAGCTGGTCGCCCGATTTCGCGGAATCGGGATCTATGGCCGTCACAATCGGCGCCTGCCCCCCGTGTGAGGCGATATTCACGCTCGTCATCAGGTACGCGCCCAGAGGAGCATCGGGATGCGCAAAGGCCGGGCCTCCCGGTACCTGCGGCTCGTACCCGAAGTCGTCCGCAGCCTGGACAAAGACCAGCAACTGCTCCGCCCCCGATTTCGTAAGGTTCAGATCGCTGATAGAGACTTCGAACACGCTTGATGTCGGACCGTCAGGAAGAACGGTTGCGTTCGGAAGGACATCAACGGGGGACGGAAGAACCGGCGATTCGAGCCAGATGGCTGCGATTTCTCCCGCCACCCCGAGCGGATCCGCTGTCGCCTGCCAGTCGTACACCCTCACGGCCAGCCTCAACTCTCCGCCCTTGTCAGTTGGACTCACATAGTATGCCGTGCTGCCGTTGTCGGCAACGCTCAGACAATACGGCTCCATCATATTCGCGGAGAGCGGGTAATACTCGATGTCGTAGGCCGGTGCGCCGTCGGGATCCGGAGTGTCCCAGCTTGCGTCCACAGCATAGTTGAACGTGAAGTCAATCTGTCCGCCGTTCATCGCGAACTGGATGCTGTACAGCCTCGAATACACGCCGGGCGAGGTGGGAAAAGTCCCGCGCGTCGCGGTATCCAGCTTCCACAGGGGCTGATCGACATCGAGAGCATCCGCGAAATATTTGAAGCCGTTCAGCGTCGCGGTTGGATAAACGGGAGGCGCGAGCTTCCCGCGCGTGAATCCGAAGATGGTTTCATATGTCGTGAATTCCGTCGGGTTCCACCAGCGGGTCAGGCCGTCGGCGTTCACAAGCTGAGTATCTCCGTCGCCGCAGTAGACAGCGTCGGGATCGTGGTTTGTCTGGTAGGACCCGTTCGCGATGAGAATCCCACGCACATCGAATCCACGGTAGAACGGGATGCCCGGGAAGGGATGCCTCAGCGTCACGTCGACGTCGAAATAGCCCTCAAGCGGGTTGCTCGACGGCAGCACATCCAGGCTGATCATGTTGACCGGGCTGATCGGCGGCTGCATGAACCGGGTGACATTGCAGGTGAACTCCGCGCCTCTAAGGGGAGTGACTTCCGCAGTCAGGGTCTCCGGATCGATCCTGATCGACCAGAATCCCCAGAGCTGATGACTGGTCGGTCCGCCCTGCGTGAAGGATTCCCGCTGATTCGGTGTCACGGACGGATTCGTGATCGCGCCCCTGTCGCCGCCTGCGCATGACACTGCAAACAGCGCGGCCGCCAGAAGCGCCACGAGGATTCGCTGGGTCATTTTTCCAACCTCTCTGTTTCGATCGTCGGCGTCGTCATCTCAGGCTGTGCCCGGTGATATCCAACGGGACCGACAATTTCTATGATTCGATCTCTGTAGGGAATGATAGCACAAGATAAGCATGCCGTGCTGCGTGCAGACATCACCCTGCGAAGGCTGGACGAGCATGAGTGTCGGGCTGAAGGCGCTTAGTACGTGATCGGTGCCGAATCGAAACCGGCTGTGAAGACTGCGGGAGGCTCGGACGGGTCCTCCACTCTTTTCAGTTGGCCCGTGATCGTCCCGGAGGCCGCGCCGAGCGTGGTCAGGTCAAGCCGACTGAACGTGATTGTGGCGCTTGCGTCGGCATCGCCCGTAATAGTCTCGTACGTCATCCCCTGGCTGATCGAGATCGTTACGCTCGCCTCCCTCGGGTCGTTCACCGCGAGGGTCGTGACATTCGCGACCTCCACAACCGCGTCGGGATAAGTCGTGCCCGACAGAAGGTTGAATTTCAGCTTGAGGCTGTTATGCACGGTATCCCACTGCGCCACTCCGTGGCTGAACGAGACATGGTTCGACCCGACATCCCACTGGCTGCCCGCGAAGGGGTTCGCGACCCCCTCACCGCATCCCAGGGAAAAAAGGCAAATCGCAAGCACTGAAGTGATGACTGCAATCGATCGCATTTGCGTCTCCTTGTTCCGGCTCCGGCGCCGGCTTTACCTACCGGGGTAATTATACACCGATCAAGACAAATCAACGCCGGCCTCGGATGATCCGTACGCGCCAGGCGACGTCCTGCGAAGGATATGGACGGTTGTATTCTATAGCGATGGATGGTAGACTAATCGACCAATCACGTTAGTCTCATCAAGTGGTTTTTTTCATTTAGCTGCAGAGTCACTTCAACTTCAATTAGGAGACCTCGAATGAACAGGCACATTGCATCCCTTGTGGCGGTTCTTTTAATTTCCTTTCTCACGGTGAGCTGCTCGGGCAGCGGCTCTCCCGTCTCGCCGTCCGGTCAACAGGAACCGAGCCAGGATCTGACGGCGGGAGCGGATCGCGCTGCACAGGACGGACCCGTTCTCTGGGGCTACTACGATTTCTTCCTCGACATCGAGAACAGGAAAATCGAGGCGGTCCCGAATCGATCCGTCGGGTTCTCCGCCAACGTAGTGAAGTTCCTTAACAACGACCCTGCGGGCCTGCAGGTGAAGTTCAACGGGACCTCACCGGGGACAGGCTACATCGACATCGACATGGACATCACGATCAAGCACCCGCTCAGCGACCACGCGTACGATGGCTACGATGTCAGGGGCATCTTCATCGGCAACGGGTCCGCCAATCTGGCCTGCATTGCCGATCTGATCTATCCAGTTGATGGCACGGACCAGATGCTCCTGAACGCGGACGGGTACTCCCGCTGGTTCAATCCGACCGAATTCCTTGTCCCGACGATATTCGGCTACATCCCCGGAAAGCTCGCATCGAAGGGTTACACCGGCACCGCGACGCTGAGCCCGTACAAGTACTTCGGGGAGCATCTCGGGGCGACCGACAATCTCTGGGATTATCTGAGCTCAGGAAACGCGAACGTCGGCTACTTTCTCGCCGGCACGTCGGACACCCGCAATTACATCAACCGCTTCCCCATTCCTCTCCCCGGGGTCAAATACGGCTACGCTGTTGTGGCGAATTGGTCCGGCACCAAGCCGGAGTTCCATCCGTCGCACGCTCCGGAAGCCGTGGGAGTCAAGGTTGAGGACAGCAGCGACGTCTGGTACGTGGATGACTCGAACAACGGCGGAGATCTGATCCTCGACATCACCGTTTTCGACTGGGACGCCGAGCTCACCGGCGGCGTCATGGAGGATTATTCGATATTCATCGAAAGCACTGTTCTCTCATCGGTTCACGAGCTCGATACCGCCGAGATGACACCTACATCGAGCGGCGATCACTGGTACACCTATCACGTCGAGATCGCGGCAGACACCGTCACGGGGACCGAAGGCAACGAGATGTGGGTCGTGATCGAGGACGCCAACGCCGATTACACAAACCCGCTCGGCGTGCCCAATTCGGCCGACGGCGATAAGGTGTCCGCCTGTTTCCGCTACCCCCTCACCGTCTTGAACGAGGAGCCATCGTGGATTCATGTCACCAGTCCGAACGGCGGCGAGGAATGGGAAGTGGGCAGTTCTCAGGAGATCACCTGGGAGGCGGATCCCGACATCCAGAACATGGCGATCGGCCTGTCGCTCAACTCCGGAGCGAACTTCACATACCTGGTTGCCGCCTCCACTCCGAACGATGGTGTTTTCACCTGGAATCCGATACCGTATGAGGCGTATGGAGCGCTCGACCGCATCAAGATAAAGGATGTGGACAATTCCGCAGTCTACGACGTATCCGATGCCGATTTCGCCGTCACGGGAACATGGCTGGTGGTCACCTGCCCGAACGGGGGGGAGGTGTTCGTTGCAGGCACCGACGAGGAGATCACCTGGAAATCATCCGAGACATCCGGCGTTGTGACAATCGACTACTCAAAGGACAACTTTGCGGCGGATGTCCACAGTATTGCGGTCGATACGCCGAACGACGGTAGTTTTTTCTGGGAGGATATTCCCTGGGACCTCTCCGACACGGTCCGCGTGCGGGTCCATTGCGCTGCACCGGAGATGTCCGACACGTCGGACGGCGATTTCAGCATCGTGGAGCCCGAGCCGTACATCGAGGTCCTTGTCCCGAACGGCGGGGAAGCCTGGGGTTTCGGGCAGTCGCACGAGATCACGTGGGACTCGTACGAAGTGACGGGCACGGTGAACATCTGGTACTCGAAGGACGATTTCGAGTCGGACATCCACACGATAGCCACGGGCGAGCCGAACGATTACAGCTACGAGTGGGAGAACATCCCGGTCGATCAGTCCGATAGTGTAAGAGTAAAAATAGGTTCAACGTTAAATCCGAGTATCTATGATGTCTCGGATGATTATTTCAGCATGGAGGAGGGCGGCTGGGCCAGGACCTGGGGGAGTACTCCGGACGACGAAGCGCACGCAACCGTGGCCGATGCCGACGGCAATGTCTATGTCACAGGTGTGCAGAATGTCTCCGGCACGGATTTTGCTGTTTTCCTGTGCTTGTATAGCGTCAATGGGGAACTGTTGTGGAAACGGACCTGGGGCGGCGTGGGCTACACCATGGGCAGCGGCATCGCCGTGGAGGAGGGTGATCCCGACTATGTCTACCTTGCCGGCACCTTCGAGGGCACGGATATCGATTTCGACCCGGGATCGGGAACAGACCTTCACAGCTCAAATGGAGTAAGGGACGCCTTTCTCTGCAAATTCGACTCCTCAGGCACCTTTGTCTGGGCTGTGACATGGGGCGGCAACGGCAATGATCAAAGCCAGGGTGTCGCCTTAACCGGTTCGGGCAGCGTGTATGTTACAGGGAGCTTCTGGGCATCGGTTGATTTCAATCCGGATCCAAGCGGCGCCGACCTGCATAGCTCAAACGGGGCTTTGGACGTTTTCCTGACCAGGTTCAGCGATTCCGGAACGCACTCCTGGGCCGGCACCTGGGGAGAATCGTCATGGGATCAGGGTTGGTCTGTGGCGGTCGACGCCAGCGGCCGAGCCATCGTTTTCGGCAATTTCTCGGGCGTGGATGTTGATTTCGATCCCGATCCTCTCGATTTCACCCTCTCCAGTTCGAACGGGGGAACCGACATGTTCATCAGCTGGTTCAACAAGTTCAACGACTTCCAGGGCGTGCTCACGTGGGGGGGACCGTTCTCGGATTATACGTATGGCATGGATATCGACGGGCTCGGAAACATACTCGTGACAGGCTCATTCAATGGGACCGATGTTGACTTTGATCCGGGCGGCGGCACTGATCTGCACTCCTCGAGTGACTCTTATGACGTCTGCGTGAGCAAGTTCGACTCATTGTTCTCGTTCCAGTGGGCGCGGACCTGGGGCGGCACAACAGTTGATTTCGGTTACGCTGTGGTCGGCGATGGATCGGGCAATGTGTATGTAACCGGCTTATTTGGAGGTTCGGATGTCGATTTCGACCCCGGACCAGAGACTGACCTGAGAAGCTCGAACGGCTTGAATGATCTATATTTGAGCTTCTTTACACCCTCAGGGAGCTATATGACCGCTTACACCTGGGGCGGTCAATGGACAGACGAGGGTTACGGGTTGAGCCTTTCTAATGATGGCAGGCTGTATGTCTGTGGCACGTTCTCCGCTACCGGAGTGGAGTTCGCGCCGGTCGACAGTCCCTGCCACGAGGAATCTTGCATCCTCGACTCAAACGGCGGCTATGACCCGTTCCTGGTCAAGTACATGCCCGACGGCTGCTGGTGAGCGGTGTTTCGGGGACAGACTGCGAAACCATAGAGGGCCGGTTTTCAAAGGAACCGGCGACGTAGCGGCTTCCAAGCTCTTTCCCGACCGATTGAGTTTCGCAGCCTGTCCCCGAAAATCGGAAGGTGTCCTCCCCGTCAGGCAGGACCCGACAGCCTTTCATCGTTACATATCATATCATGCGTCGGCTGTCCGCGACCGGGGCGATGTGAGCCACATCTGATTTCGGCCCAGGGCAGGGACCGCCTTTTTCTGCGATTTCGTCCGATTTGACCTGAAATCAGCTATCATTTTGACAGTGGCGTGTGGTTAGATTAGTCATAATCAGCTGCCTGTGAGGATTCAGAGATAGTCAAAGATCTTTTTGTGGACAATCTGCCGCTCCTGATCTGGTCAATCATCCTTGTTCCAGGGTGCTTGTACTGGATAATCGGCGGATTCCTTGACTACAGGCAGACGCGGCTGGTCCGCCCCCTTGTCAAGCTCAACCCCCCTGATCCGAAGAGATGGCCGAGGGTGTCTGTAATCGTTCCAGCCTGCAATGAGGCCGCCACTCTCGAACAGGCCGTCAGGTCCAAGCTGGACTCCGACTATCCCGACTTCGAGGTCGTTCTGGTCAACGACAGGTCAACGGACGGAACCGACGAGATCGTGGACCGTCTCGCCCGCGAAGATCCCCGTGTGAAAGCGGTCCATGTGAGCGATCTGCCCGAGGACTGGCTCGGGAAACCGCACGCCTTGTCGAAGGGCCTGGAGGCCGCCACCGGCGACTGGTTCCTTTTCACCGATGCCGATGTGCACTTCTCCAGGGACATAATGAGAAGAACCGTCGCCTATTGCGAGGACAAGTGCATCGACCAACTCGGCGTCGTCCCCTACATCTGGACAAACAATCTGCTTCTGAACGCCACGCTTCTGACATACGTCCGCCTTTTCAGCCTGCTGTCCGTGTTCTGGGGCATGTGCAGGGTGAAGTCGCGAGCATACACCGGGATCGGGGCATTCAACCTGGTTCGCAGGGCCGCGTACGAGAAAACGGACGGCTTCCAGTGGCTCAAGCTGGAGATCATGGACGATGTCGCTCTGGGCATGATGATCAAGCGTTCGGGAGGCCATGTGTCGCTTCTGAACGGCAATCGCGACGTCAAGGTCATCTGGTATCCCGGCATCAGGGAGATGACCGTGGGGCTGGAAAAAGGCACCTACTCCTCCCTGGGCAATTTCAGCTTCCGCAGGACAATCTTCTGGGCCGGCATGTTTCTGGCTGTGGAGATGGCGCCGATCATGGCCATACTGACCTTCGGCTCGCCGCTCACCCAGACCATGGGAGTCATAGCTTGGACCGTCGGTCTTCTCACTTCGATCAGGATCAGCAGATGGTGCAATGGGAAGCTCCTTCCGGCGTTCATATTCCCGCTCGGCACCATCATCTTCGTGTGCATGATCGTCAGGGGCGGCTGGCTTGGATGGCGTCGCGACGGTGTCCTCTGGCGAGGCACCTACTATTCGGAGGATTTGCTGAGAAACGGCAAGCGGTTCAGTCTGCCCTGAAATATGCGTCCCCCGGCGTCACCCCGACCTCCGATCTCACCTGGTTTCGGTATGACAGGCTCGTGCAACGACCTAGCTTCCTGCCGCGGTCGTCCGAATGCCCGGGGCTCTGTCCGATTATGCAGCGCCTGGTCACTCCACCTTCTTGATCCGACCCTCCACCTTCGGCGCGACCGGCGAGAACTTCTCCAGGTAGTCGACAAGGATGTCGGAGACCGCCCGGCCAAAATCGTACGGGTCTATCGCTTTTTCCGCGAGAATCACCTGACCGTCCCCGCCGCTCCTCAGGTAATCGGTCGCAGCGACCTTGTACACGGTCTCGTCATCAAGCGGCACAAAGGCCCCTTCCTCGTTTCTGACCATCACGTCGGTGACCCGGCTGCCGACAGGTTTGTTCGGGTCCCATGTAAATGAAAGCCCCGCCACCTGCAGAAATCTCCCCGTGCCCTCATTCTGGGTACTCTCGGCCCGACTCACCCCGTACTCGAGCGTCTGCCTCAGGTCGGAACCCTTGAGGCCCAAGGTGGCCAGTGTATCGAAGAACGGAAGCACTTCCAGCACTTCCTCCATCGTGATGGGGCCTTTCGGAATGCCCGTTCTCAGCCCGCCGCCATTGTACAGGGCCACCTGCACGCCCTGACCCTCGGTCTCCCACAGCATGGCGTCAGTGATGAGGTCGCCCAGAGCGCATTCCTCGTACCGGCTCAGCTCGTTGGGATTGGTCAGGTCGACCGCCGTCTCGCCCACAACCTGGTTCCTCAGGCTTTCCACTTCCCCGCTCATCTTCTCGACCTCGGCCGCGACGTCCTCGTCCTCCGGCACGGAATTATCGAGGAGGATCGGATCGCCGGACCATTCCGCGACAACTCCCTCGGCATCGAAGGTCACTTTCAGGTCACCGAGGTATTTCCCCCAGGACTGGGCGGTGACAACAAGGACCGGATCGCCCGCGGGCGACGATGCCATGACCGGGTACGGTCCCTCGGCATCCTTGTCGGTGTTGGAGAGGAGTGTGTGAGTGTGCCCGCCCACGATTATGTCAATGCCATCGACAGCGCCCGCCAGCTCCATGTCGGATGCAAAACCGATATGGGTGAGCGCGATAACGATGTTCACGCCCTTCGCGCTCAGCTCGTCCACCGCCCTTTTCGCCGAGGACTGGACATCGTGAAAAATGACATTCGGACCCGGATTCGAGATCGACGGCACGTCTTCAGTCGTGAGGCCGATGATCCCGACCTCGTGCCCGGCCACCTCCAGGATCGTATACGGCTTGATGATGTCCTTGAGCGCCGGCTCGTTCGAAAAATCCACGTTCGAGGACACGACGGGGAAGTTGAGCCCTCCGGCGAACTCAGCCAGTTCGGACGGCCCGTCGTCAAACTCGTGGTTGCCGAGCGTCATCGCATCGTAACCCAGCTCGTTCATGAAGGTCTGCGCGGGCTCGCTTCTGTACAGAGTATAAAGGAGGGTCCCCTGGAACTGATCGCCCGCGTCTACCAGGATCACGTTCGATTCCTCACCGCGGATTTTGTCGATCATGTACGCTCTCCTGGCGACACCGCCGAAACACTCGCCGGCCGAGATCTCCTCGCTCCCGCACGTATTCCCGTGCTTGTTGAACTGCGCGAAATGCGAGTGCGTATCGTTGGTGTGAAGCACCGTCAAAATGAATCCCTCCGCTTTGGTCTCAGTAGCGGTTTTGGTCGCTTTGGGACAACCGGAAAGAAACAGAATCAGCAGGGTCACCAAAACGAGTGTGTATCGCAGGGGATTTGCTCTCATTAGAGGCCTCTCTTCCATCGGATGTGCGCCCCAACAGGGACGAGTCTTTATATCAAAACCGTCACCGGCTGGCAAGAAAGCCACCTCATTGCCATTCTGTCGGAATCTCTCTCATTCTGAGAGACTTCCCAAGCGGCATTGCGCTCGCCCTGGTTCCTCGTGAACATCCCACCCTTCTGAAAGCCCGATCAATTGCGGTGCCGGGACAATCTGCGAATTTTTCGGCCCCTTCTGAAGTAAAGGCATCCTTCCTGCACATGCCGGTACAGGAATGATATTCGCTGAAAAAGGAGAAACTGCCATGAAGCACGAACTCTACCCCCTGCTCATCTCTCTCATGCTGATCCTCGCCCTGGGCGCTCTGGGGTGCGGTTCCAGTTTAACCGACCCCGTAAGCGCTCCCGCAGACCAGATCGGCGCGCAATCCGCGGACACCGGCTCTCAGGACTCCGCGGCAATAATGGGAATCTACGATGTGACCTTCGATCCGGATTCCATGAGTTTGGAATCGACGGAGGTCCGCGATGCCCAGACCCACTACAACATCACGCCGTTCCTGAGCGGCCATGTCGTCTTCAATCTCATCGGTTTCGATCCCCTCACCCGCATCCTGGATTTCGAAATGCAGATAACCAATCCTTCCGCTCTCGATGTCTACGATGTCAGGGGCTTGTTCCTGTCCCCCTCCATCTCCGGATATTCCCTCATGGAGGCCGATGATTACACCAAGCTCTTCAGCCCCTTCCCGCCCGACGTTGTCAATCCGTTCAAGGCTTACGCGAAAAGTACGCCCGACCGCATCTTCAAAGCCGGCGCGACTCATGGCCAGAAGTACAGAGTGAAGTGTCCCGTCATCGTCACGCTCCCACTCAAGTTCCGCATGCTGATCGAATGCTCCTGGCCGTCAAACTGCGAAGAGCCGTACCTGATCGACAACCAGGCTTTGTCCAACCCGATAAGCACCATTGTTCACGGGACGATTTCGATGGATGTCTTCGATCACCAGAAAAACGCCGGACCGGTCTCCGTGGACACGACGCCGATCACGGGCGGACTGACCTCGCTCACGAACACGAGCGGAGATACCTGGAGCGCCGACATCTTCAATTCGACGGGAGCTCCCGCGGGCACATACAAGTGCCTCATCTCGGCTGAGACCATCGGGACCAATTACGCCATCTACGATTTCGTCGATATCGAGGTCATCCCCTGGACGCCGACGTCCGGTTGGGGATGGGTCGATTACCCGCTGCCGGGCGATGTCTGCTCGATGGACCTCGGCGTCATCGCCGATCCCGGCGGACCTCGCGACAGCAACATTCTCATGGCCGGCAACGGCGAGCTCTGCAGCACCGTCAACAAGTATGCTCCGTATTACACCGTGTCGGGCACGTACGTGGACCTCGTGGACTACGATCCGAACAATGCGCAATATCAACCGTATCCAGTGCTCAGGATCGACGCGTCCAACGACGGTGCGTTCAGCTTTACCAACACGAATTCCACCCTGCCCTACCCGAACGCAACCTCCAACGTCTACAATAACCAGATCTGGAGCGCCTTCGACAACGTCCCCTACCTCCACATGGGTCCCGATCCCAATGAAGGCCGCTACTACTTCGATTATTGGCCCGACGCGAAATCCTACCCGGTCGACGTGTGCAACGATTTCGATCTCGGACAATATGCACTTTTCACAACCGGCGCCAGCACCGAAAGCGATGACCTCATATTCATCGGGACCACCCCGTCATCCTACACTCACGACAAGGTCAAGTTCCTGACGTCGCTCGATCCGTGGATCGGAATCGGCGACGGTTTGGTTGATCCCGGCAGCATTTACGGAATCGATGTGTACTCGTATAAGCCCCCGACGGGAGGTCCCGACGTGGCGATGCTCTACATCCTCGAGGATTCCGGCGGAATGCAGCAGGTCGAGGTGTTCTGGGTTGTCGATACCGGCGCAGGCTGGGATTACGACATGGTCGGTCCGTCAATGACCATCAACATCTCCTATCTCACCAACCTGCCGTACCCCGCGCTGGGTCACGACATCGAGCTCCTCCCGATCCATAAGGACTATCAGCTCAACCCGCACGATCCGGTGCTCTGTGTCCTCATAAGCTGGTACGTGGGTCCGGTCACCAATGGAGAAGTCCTGCTCTACAACGCGAATACGGGCGCCTTCATCGAGTCGATCGGCTCCCTCGCCTCCCCGTCGTTGCCGAACTGCAACCCAAAGTACCTGGATACGGACGACGACAACTGGGAGATTCACGTAACGAGGTACGACAGCGCTTCCACTCCTCTTGCCACAGTGTTCACCTACTATTGACGATCTACGAGTCTCCACTTTCCCTGTAACGGGCGCCGGGTCAACATCCGGCGCCCTCTTCCTTGTCAATATTGCCCATTCAGACCGGTGGCGCCTACAAACGAGTCCTCGAGTTTGTAGGCGTCTCACATTATTCTTCCTTCGAGATATGCGCTATTCCCAATGATGCAATTAGGAATAATATGAGACTCCCACAAGCTACGAAGACTCCGCTTGTGGGAGCCACCGTGCTTTCTCCTGCATTCAAGCCGGTTCGAAATATTCCTTCAGCCATCGAGCGAGCGCGCGGAAGCTCTGACCCCTGTGGCTCACGAGGTTTTTCTCCGCGGTTGTGAGCTCGGCCATCGTTCGACCGTACCCTGGGTGCCAGAATATGGGATCGTACCCGAAGCCGCTCTTGCCGCGAGGCTCCTCTATCAGCGTCCCCTGGCAGACACCTGGAAAGGTTTCGAGGGCGTCGGTGACGGGATCGAAGAAAGCGGCGACCGACACGAATGCCGCCGACCAGTCGTCGCTGGGACGTCCCTTCATTCGCTCCAGCACCTTGGCGATCCGCTCGGCGTCGGTTTTCGCCAGGCGCGCGGAGCGAACCCCGGGCCATCCGCCCAGGGCCGGGATTGTCAGCCCAGCATCCTCGGCGATCGTGGGCAGGCCGATGAGATCGCCGTAGTAGCGGACCTTCGCCCTGGCGATCTCGTCGAATGTAGCCCCTTCCTCGGGAGCCGGGGGGAGGTCTTGAAGGTCCGGGAACTCGGGATCGTTGAGGTGGATGCAGTCGATTGGCAGGTCCTTCACGAGCGCCCTGATTTCGCGGACCTTACCGGTGTTCGTGGTGGCTATGAGGATTTTCGTAGTCATTTGAACACGGACGATTTCAATGGGGTTTTTGTGTCGAGAGCGGGGCCGAGTTGGTTTCGACTGCCCTTAATTGTCCCCTGTGGATCGTTGAAATGCAACCGCTCCGGCTCCTCGCCCTCGAGGTCCCGGGTGCCGGGCTCAGGCTGAGCGAGTCCCCGAGCGTGCCTGTGCCCGTCGGTCGGTGGCGTCTACATGCGAGTCCGCGAGCATGTGGACGTTTCCCGGGGACGGTCGAATGTCAGGAACTTCCCGGACTTGCAGCACGTGTAAGTCAAGCAGTGAATGTCCGCCGATATGCTATTCCCTTGACGCATTTATTCTGCCTCTTATGTAACGTCCACATGCTCGCGGACTCGCATGTAGACGCCACCAGCCCATTCTTCCTCGATCGGTTCGACCCTTGTCTACACCGTGACTACTTCCCCTCGGGCAACGTGACATCCAGCTCCGACATCATTCCCCGCACACTGCCGATTATCTGCTTGACGCCTTTCTGGGCGAGTCCGAGGAGGCGGTTCAATTCCTCCTGATTCACAGCCCGACCTTCCGCCGTGCCCTGGATTTCAACGTACTTGCCGCTGCCGGTGATCGCGACGTTGAGGTCCACGGCCGCCATCGCGTCCTCGTTGTAGTTCATGTCGAGGATCTCGAATCCCTGAACGATACCGCAGCTCACGGCGGCGAGAGAGTCGTTGAGGGGATTCTCGGGGAGCTTCCCGTAATCGATCAGGCGCTCGATGCCCACGGCGAGGGCGATGAAAGCTGCGGTTATCGATGCGGTGCGCGTACCTCCGTCCGCCTGCAGGACGTCGCAGTCGACGTACAGGCTGATGCCGGGGATTTTGTAGAGGTCGACCACGGCACGGAGCGTTCTTCCGATAATCCGCTGGATCTCCACCGTGCGTCCCGACTGCCTGCCGACCCGAGCTTCCCGCGGCGTGCGCGGTCGAGTGGATGACGGCAGCAGCGCATACTCCGCAGTGAGCCAACCCTCATTACGCTCCTGGGCGTGCTTGGGCACAAGCTCGTCCGAATCCACCGCGGCAAGCACCCATGTCCGTCCCTGCTTGTAAAGGACACTCGATATCGGCTGCTCGATATAGTTGGGGATGATCTCGATGGGCCTGAGTTCATCGAGAGCGCGTCCGTCGTTTCTGAATTGCATTCGGGTGTCCTTTCTGTTTCGCGACGGCAAGTAGTATACCATCTCTGGATTGATGCAGGGCCGGGCAGGAGCGGAAAAATGGTCGGCATGCAGGAGCGGGGACAGGCACACGGTTTTGCCGCAGATAACTCTCCAATCCCGATTCCCCTCCGGGCGGCAAAACCGGGCGCCTGTCACCGGCCCACCAGCGCCCTCACTTACGTTCGGGCCTTGGATACGGTAACTGAGGTCGTGAGATCAGTCTCGGTACCTGTAGCTTCCGCGACCGCGGAGCTTGTGAGTGGTGATATCTTCGTCTGAGTCCTCGCCGGTTGAATCGTCATCGTTCGAGGCCTCATCCGATGAATCGTCGCTGTTCGATGCCTCGTCGGGCGTGTCCCAGGCGCTGCCTGTGTCGGGTGTGACGCAAACCTCACCCTGACCGGGGAGCACGATCGGGCGACCCGCGAGATCGAAGACGCCGGTCCGAATGTCGGACCCGTAGCGGGGATAAGCGACAGGGGGGAGGTCGCGTCCCGCGTAATACGCCAGGATTCCGTCCAGCACTCCGGCCATGATGTTCCTGATGTAAGCTCGGGAGCGATCGGCAAGCCTTGCAATGTCGATCGGATTCGTCATGAAAGCGCCCTCGATGAATAACACCGGGATGTCGCCCGCATGCCTCAGTATGTACAATCCGCGGATATCGGGCACGGGTCCCATGCCGGGGACACCGGTTCTTGCTGCGACGCCTCGATGCACAAGGCGATAGAGGGGCAAATAGGAGGTGTCGTCATAGAGCAGGACCAACCCCTGGATGGCGGTCGGCTCTTCCGTAGCATTGTTGTGGATGCAGACAAACAGGTCGGCCTTCTGTTGCCGGGCCAGCTCGATGCGGCTCGCAAGGTAGATCTGGACATCGGTCTCGCGCGTGAGGACAACCGTGGCGCCGTGCTCCTCCAGGAAGGCCTTGAGGATGAAAGCCATCTCGAGATTGAGGTCTTTCTCCATGATGCCCTCGTGGACCGCTCCCGGGTCGTCTCCGCCATGCCCGGGATCGATGACGATCACCTTACCGGTCAGGTCGCCTGCAAAGAGGGTCACGACGATTTTTCCCTCGGAGGGCGATTTCTCGATCTGGTAGGGAAGGACCCTGTTGAGGTCGAAGACGATCCGGGTAATCTGCGGCTGGAATTGACCGAACCTGACCTGGCGGATGTCGTCGACGCCGTCGAAGCGCAGATCGTCGCCCGTAAGCACCGTTCCCTGCAGATCGATCACCAGACGCATCCCGTCGCCGGCGAGAGTGAAGTCATTGCATGCCACGAATGGCGGCGTCGAAATCGTGGCGGTTACCTGATTTTCCTCGCCCGTTTCGAGTGCGACATTCCAGACATCGGAATCCGACGGCTCTCCGTCGAGGCTGTCCGGCGGTTTCTCGGGCGGGGGTGTCGACGGGTCGGTCTCGCCGGGAGCGGTCGGGTGCCGTGGGACCATGAACAGACCGCCCGGCTCCTGAGGGTTTGTCGATGGAGTTGTCGGAGTGTCCACTGCGTCCTGAATTTTCGGAGGGATCTGGGGATCGGGCGGTTTGGGCTGACCGGTTGAGTCGGTGGGTTTCTCAAGAAGGTTCCTGTTGCCGGCCGGAACGGTGCCGAAAGCCGTGGTGGCGATGAGCACCTCGATGCTGCAACCGTCAAGGAACAGCGTGTGCGACGGCGGCGTGTCCGTCGACCATTCGAGAACCACCCGGACGGTCGGCGGGTCGAGACAATACTGGCTCGCGCGGAGCTCGGTCACTCCTGCGATTCCGAGGTCCGACCCCTGGACTTTGATGCCTCCGCACGGGAGGAAAGCGTCGCTGATGTCGATCACCCGTCTTGACGGGCCGGTGTACTCGCAGGTGGTGAAGTCGGGCGGCAACGAAGATGTAATTCTGACCGCGGTTCCCACGGGCGTTATCGCCACAACGATCGGATAGAGGCCGAGATCGCCGCTTTCCTGGTCGAGACAAGAGCGAATTCCAAGGGCCGCGGCCAGAAAGCCTTCCGGCACGTACCACTTCCCATTTTCCTGAAAAACCCCGGAGCCGTAGTCGACCTCCCGACCGCCCAGGCTGATCGCGTGGGCGGATGGATAAGCTGCAAGTGAGCCGTTGACCGTCCCCCCGATGAGCAGCTTCTGTCCGTCGAAGAGCACCGACAGTCCCAGCGGCTGCGCGATATCGTCAAGCGCAACGAATGTGAGGCCGTCCCTGGTGATGTAAGGCTGTGAGAGGGATGTTCCTGCGAGGGTCACACTCCCGGCGAGAAGGGGGGAAGGCATGAGGACCTGGGCAGACGCCATCAGAAGAGCGGACAGTGCAATCGCGATTGCCGGGCTGCGCTTCACAGGTCCACCTCCGCTGCAGATGCGTCGCTCGGAGCGGTCTGCTCCATGACGCGCTCGAGGTTCCAGCAGTCGTTTTGCGGAAGGGGCGCGAGCTCGCCGAACCTGTTGTACGACTCGAGGTCGCGACCGTTCAGCTTCAGCGCGATATCCCTGACTTGACAGCAGTCACGAAGGGTTAGCAGAAGGGCTGTTCGAAGGACATTTATGTCGAAATCGAGGAAGGCAAGGCTTGTGTCGGGCACTGAGATATCTACCGTGGCGACACCGTTCTCGATTCGAAGGGGTTCGAGCGAATAGCCGGGCGGGCAGACCGGCAGCGGTGGCGGATAAGAAAGCTGGGGAGGATTTCTGAACAGTCTGGCGACCGCCTCGCGCGGACCCTCGAGTCCTGAGTCAACTTCGATCGAGAGAGGGACCATGTAGTTCCCGGTCGAATCGAGGAAATACGAAGTCACCCATTGGGAGTCGCCCTTCAGGGAGGTGTCGGGCACGAGATTGTAGAAAGGCGGCGGGAGCAGGGGTCCCGAGAGGTCGTAGCCCTCCGGCGTGGTTCCGACCGGCTGACCGCCAATGAGAATTCGCGCCGAGGAACACTCCCCGGCTGCGGCGACGGTCAGCGTGAGAGCGTCCAGGAGTGCTCGCTCCCTGGTGGTTCCACCGAGCCTGCTGAAGATCTCCTGCGGCAGATCGAGTATCGCCACTTTGTCCCTCACGATGACGGTCGGAGCGGCGACGCTGGGATACACCCTCGCCAGCCGAGGGTCCCTGGGTCCGGCCGCAAACTCCTGGACCGCTCGCGCGGTGCAGTTTTCGTTTCGGGCCAGAGTCACATTCCTGTGAACCGGGACCAGATATGTCACCGCGGTATCGTAGAAATAGAGCTCCAGGCACTGCGTCGACCGTCCGGTCGGCTGCTTCGGGAAACCCGGTCGGTCAAGAAAAACCCAGGTCACGTAGAGCACGAACCCGAAAATCAGGACCAGAACCAGTCCCAGAACTGCGCTGACCCCACGTCGGAACGCATCGGCTTGCTCCTCGCGAACCCGCCTGGATCGAGAGGACTTCTTGCCCTTCTCCTTATTCACTTTGCTGCCCTGGGCGGCACTCAACTAAACGTCGCTCCTTTCGAAGCGGGTTTCAGTCACGCTAAGATGCATTAATAGTTTCGGCAGGCGGCGCGGGCATGTGAACCCGGAGGAGTCGCCGCAATGTTTTACTATAGAATGCAATCATCTGATGAGCCGGAAGGCGGCTCGCAGGCTACCGGTGTCGACCATCAGATCAGGCATGGGGACAGGTCTCGGTTGCAAGAGTGGGGGTGATTCTCCTTTTGCATCCTATCGCTCAATGATGATAATATTGCCCTGCCGCAAGCCACGGCACGGCGTCGAACATCGAGGGCAGATCGTGTTAAGGTGGGCGTGCGATCAGTATCCGATTCGCGGGTTTAGCATCTATACACAATAGCGAGTGCTGCGAGGAGATTCCACCATGCTTTGCGTCAAAACCGGATCGGTACCCGTTATCCTGCTGGTTGCGCTTATGGTAACCGGCTGCTCGGGGGGCGGCTCGCCGCTGACTCCGCCGGTCGGCGATTCCGGTTTGTCCGGAGCTACGAGCCGCAGGTCGACGGGGGAAGCGCCTTTGCGTATCCGGACGCCCCTCTGGCCGCGTATTTCACATTTTCCGGCACGGTCAAGGACACACCTGGACTGTATCTCACGGTGATGCAGCCGAACGGCGGCGAAGAATGGACCGTGGGAAGCTCCCACGAGATCAAATGGGACCCCGGCACCGTAACCGGCACCGTGTTCATCGACTACTCGAAGAACAACTTCGTTTCGGACATCCAAAGCATCGGGACCGACGAGCCTAACGACGGGAGCTTCATGTGGCAGAACATCCCGGACGATCCGTCGACCACGGTTCTTGTGCGGATAAGCTCGACGGACGATCCGTCGGTGTTCGACAAGTCGGACGGCGTTTTCACGATCAAGTCCGCTCAGTGGCCGACGGAACCGGTGCTGATCGATCCGAACCATACGATTATCGGAACGCGATTCGCGATCGACGGCAACGGGACGATCCACGCATTGTATACGGACGGACAGAGCGTGTGGTGGTCGTACTCCGACGATTACGGCAACACCTGGACGAACGTCTCAACACCGGCGTACACGGTCCCGGCGAATCGAGAGTTGCAGCCGCACAATATCGCGATGGATGCGGACGCAGAGTATGTCTATGCCACCCTGTGCGAGCGCGATCAGAACGGCACCGGCACCACGTCGTACCTGAAGGGCTTGAGGCTCGACATATCGGATTCCTCAGCCGGCTGGAGCAGCATCACGATCTGGACCCTTCCGGGCTATTTTATCTATCAGAACATAGAGGGATCCCAACTATCGGTCGCCGACGACGGCGGCGTCATGGTCTTCGCCATTCGGTACCAGCCCGCGACCTTTGAGGCGAGCTTCTCGTACGCGACGAGTTGGAGCGCTCTCGAGAATTCGATGCCGCTCGATCTGAACGGCAATGCGGAGAACGGCTACGAGACTTACGTGTACGTTCGCCACACCATCCAGATGGTGCACGACTCGGTCGGCAATTTCTACCTGACGCTGGGGGGAAATTTCAACGACTACGACAGCACGAACGGGTACGGGACCGACTACGGCAACACGCTTCTCCGGTACAACAAGAGCACCGGCAGGTGGCGATTTATCCAGACATCGGATCATCCTGAAACGGAGCACTATTGGCTGTCCGAGACAAGAGGTCTTGCGATCGACGAGAACGATGTCATCCACTGGGTCTTTGAGTATGCGTACAACTGGCCGACAGAATCCTGCGCGGCCGGATGCTGGACCTGCTACGGTGACTGGAAGCTCGTGTACGCGACCGGGGCCGCGAGCGGCGAGCACGCTAACATGACTTTCTATGATCCGATCAACGAGACCGATTTTCACCGGACGGTCGGCTCGGTCGATCAGTACGACTGCGCCTACGACGACAACGCATGGATTCACACCTCGATCGGCGTCGAGCCGGACGGCGGCAGCGTGGTGATCGTCTACCAGGACTCGTGGAACAACTGCGAGGTGAAAGCGGTGCGAAACGACGGGTCGGGCTGGAGCGTTCCGGAGAATGTCGAGGGTCCCGATTTGTACGGCTACGCGCCGTGGGGCAGGATGCATCCGTCGGGATGGTTCCTCCTCACATTTACCGATTACGATTGGTCCACAAACGGCGGCAGCAAGAAACCCTATTTTGTCGCCTGGATGTAGCGGGCAATTGCGCTGCCGATCGGCAATTCCTTGTCGTATCTCGGGAAGGAAAACCGACGAGGGCCAAGGGTCGATCTGGTGCCCGAGGCCGGACTCGAACCGGCACGCCGATCACTCGGCAGGGGATTTTAAGTCCCCAGTGTCTACCATTCCACCACTCGGGCACAGTCAATTCAATATCGGGTATTGTGGGGCAAGGTTTGATCAGGAGCGAAACTTCGGGGAGCAGGCTATCTTTTCCTTTTCTTGCCGACCTTCTCCTCGCGGCTGCGCTTGATGTCCAGAAGACGCTCCTCCGACTGCTTCTTGTACATGCGCAGCTTGTCCTCGTTGCTGAACGGGCGATCGCTCCTGCGATTCGGGCCGCCGGTCCTGCGATGCGTATCTCTCCTGCCCCTGTCCGGCCCCTGCTGCCCGTCCCCAGGCTTCTCTAACTCGCCGGATCCCTCAGCCGGCGTTACGTCCTTCTCGGCCGGAACATCGCCGGGAGGAATCCCCGGCGCCATTTCCTTGTCCGCCTCTTCGACCTTGGGCGCCTCCGCGTCCGGCGTTGAACCAGCGGGAGAATCCCCTGTTTCGGGGAGCGTTTCGGTCAAAATCGTCTGTTCAGCGTTCGTTTCTTTCTCTTCGGTCAAGCAGTATTCCACCACCTTGTGCTTTGGAGGCCGAGAAGAGACTCTAACACTCCCCCACAACACTGTCAAGCCGGCCTTGCTCAGCGGGACCGCGATGTCGCGATTCGGTGCGAGCGCGGGTCACGACCCGAACGTCCGGTCATTTGTGCTATGATTCGCGCATGCCTGCGCCCGTAGAACGCGTGCTCGTCGTCAGGGCCGACTGGATTCACTCCCTTCACTCCACGAGGGGGTTTCTCAGCGACATCCACCCCGACTTCCTCCGCGACCTCCCCCGCCGGGCCTTTTTCATTGACCGCCCGACCGCCGAGGCCGATTGGGCATACCGCCAAGTCATCCCCTATGTTTTGGTGCGCAACGAAGGTAAATACCTGACTGTGACCCGCCACAGAACCCAGGGCGAGCCGCGTCTCCACGACAAAATGAGCTTCGGTATCGGAGGACACATCAATCCCGTCGACACCGAGGAGGAGAACTACCTGGACGCGGCAATGAAACGAGAGATATCGGAGGAGCTGGCGGTGGACGATCCGCCGGGCTGGGACGATCTCGAACCGCTGGGGCTGATATGCGACGACGGGGACGAGGTCAGTCGCGTGCACCTGGGACTGGTCCTCAGGTGGGATGTCCCCCAACCTGTTTATGTCCGGGAAACGGACAAAATGCACGGCGAATACCTCGCTCCCGACAAGATCGGGGCCGCGTTCAACCGTCTTGAAAACTGGTCACGCCTTGTCTATGATGGCTTCATCCGTTCATCAACCGAATCGGATTCACACAATGTAGCTGCCGCAAAGACCGTTCCCGAGGCGAATCAGCGATGAGTTCCCAAGTATCAGCGCAGACCGCGTCACCCCAAGCCCGACCCTCCCCGTCGATTAGAGATTATGTCGATCTGGCCCGACCGTTCACCATGCTCGCCCCTTTCCTGGGCATTTTCTCGGGATCCCTGATAGCAATGGGGGACAAGGGGGAAGGCTATTCATTGATTTGGACAGGCGTGCTTGCCGGTCTCACAGGCGCGCTTCTGAACGCCGCGTCCAATGCGATCAACCAGTACTACGATCTGGATATCGATCGCATCAACAAACCCGGCCGTCCCCTGCCGTCGGGGCGGATGACCATCGCGCAGGCGATGACCTTCGCGTGGGTCCTCTATGCCGTGTGCATCGCCCTGGGTTTCCTTGTCAGTCGGCAGTTTCTGATGGTCGTTCTCATCTGCGCCGCGTTCACGTGGGGCTATTCGGCGCCGCCGGTCAGATTCAAGAACAACGGATTCCTGGCGAACATCGCGATGGCCATCCCCCGCGGATTCCTCATGATCGTCGGCGGATGGGTTGCGGTCAGGCCCGAAGCGTGGAATGATCCAACCCCCTGGCTTATAGGCCTGATCATTTTCCTGTTCGTGGTCGGAGCCGCGAGCACGAAGGATTTCGCGGACGCGAAGGGCGACGAGGCGGGCGGCGCCCGTACAGTTGTCGTTGCGTTCGGGTACAGGCGGGCCGCGTGGATAATCGCCCCCTTCTTCGTGATCCCGTACCTGGCAATACCCCTGATCGCGTGGCTCGCGGGGCCGGATAACCTCAGGCTCAAATCCGACTGGCTCGCCATCCTCGCCCTCTGGGGCGCATACACCGCCTGGCTGATCGTCAGAGACCCCGACTCCCTCGCGCTTGAAGGCAACCATCCCTCCTGGAAGCACATGTATCTTCTCATGATAGCCACTCAGTTGGGGTTCGCGGCGGTATACGCTCTCCCCAAGTAGGCTGTTTGGGTTATAATCATACGGGGTCGGGATCGAGGAACTCCACATGAAAGTCCTTCGAAATCTCATCATAGTGCTGGTCGTCCTTGCAGTGATCGCCTTTCTTATTCCTGCCGAAATCAGGGACGGCTATTGGGGTTACGTCTACGGCAGGGGACTTGAGATGACCGGCAACACCGGCGGGGCTTCCAGTTCCTACAAGGGCGCGTACGAGGCCATGCCGGACAATGTCGTCTTTGCCGCCGCGTACGCCAGGACTCAGAACGATCTCGGTGAGTCGCTGAAAAAGAACGATCACTTCAACACGGCAGACGATGTGGCCACGCGATGGATCGATGCCCACGAGAACGATGAGCGCGTCTTTCTGATGTACATCGAGCTCGCGAGGTCTGAATGGGGACGGAATCGTAAGGCGACCGCCAAGATCGCGATCGACGAGGCGGTTGACCTCATGCCCACCGATTACACGGCCCTCGTGTACCAGGGCATCATCTACAGGGACTACCAGCCGGGGCACATGGACCAGGTCCGCACATCGATCCCGATATTCGAGCAGGCAATCAAGGTGAGGAATTCGACCAAGACCTACTGGGCCGAGTTCGAGCTCGCCAAGGCATGGTGGTTGGTGAAGGACGAGACCCGCGCCCTGAACGAGCTCAACCAGGCGCTCGGTCAGTTTCCGCCGCGATGGCTTCGCCTTGAAGCCGAGCGGCTCAAGCACGAAATTCAGTCCTCGGGGAGAAGCGAGAAATAGGTCGGCCCGATCATCTCGACGACGTGATCGTCTGGAAAGCCGAGATCCGCCAGTCCCCGAATTTGGCCTCTTTCCCCTCCCCTTCCTTTGTCCTGACAAGAGTCAGTTGAAACGGCGCAACACTGGGAACCGTAGGGTTATCCGCGACCGACGGGAACCCCACGACGGCGTCCGTCGCCGCAAAGACCAGATGCACCGTCGCCTCGGTCTCCCCCTCGTCCATCACAGTGACCCTGTAGAAAAGCCCGATGAATCGGTCGATCTGTTCCTCTTCCGCCGGACTGGGCGGCGTCGCGTGATCAGGGAAAATCAAAAGCCTCTTCCACGACTCGACCTCCCCTGCGGCATCAGGCGAAACCCATTTTGTTGCGTCCGGATTCCCCCGCCCAACGTCCTTGAGGAAGTAGATCACGACTCTCTGCGGATTCAGTTCGGGGGACAGAGCGCCTTCACAACCTGCTACCGCGGTCAAGGTGAGTGCAAACACCGCAGCAATCAGAGCCGCGGAAACACGCGAAGCATGCATCCTGCTCCTCCCGTTCGGTACAGGCTCCCGTGATCGGGAGACCCGGTCGCGGGATCTGTCGCGAAAAATCAGGTCGGTCCACCCTGGATCACAGACTCATCGACCGGCTGTCGGTGTCGATCCCCGTGTGCGTCGACTGATCGGGCGGCACGAACTCCGATTCCCCGCCATCGAGTTCGGATTCCGGGTCGTCTTCGCCGGCCTGGTAGATGTAGACGCGACGGTCCTTGCCTTCGCCCACGGACTTGGAGCGGAAACCCGGGAAATCCTTGATGATCTGGTGAACGGTTTTTCGGTCACGCTGCCGCATGGCGGGCAACGAGACTTTCTCGCCGTCCCCGGCCTCCTCGACAGCATGCTTGACGAGGGTTTGAAGGGCCTTCTTCTTGTTGTCCCTATAACCCCCGGGATTGATGACTACCGGCTTGTACATCGAGAAGTCGCTGTTATGCATGGCGCTGACGATAGTCTCAAGCGCCTCCAGCGTGCTTCCAGCCTTCCCGATTATCAGACCGAGATTGGGTCCCTTGACGTTTATGAGGATCTTGTCGAATGACTCGATGTAGAACAACTCGACATCGATACGGAATCTCTTCAGAATCTCCTCAAGCAACTCGAGGGCCTCGTCTCCCCTGCTCCGTGTCGCCTCAATCCTGACCTTCACACCGTCCGGGACCTCCGTGACGCTTCTGACAGCCAAATCGCTCTTGTCTATCCGCATCCTTTTCGAGGCGATCTCCAGCGCTTCCGCCTCGCTGGAAGCGACCTGGTCCAAATAAAGCATTGCTGACCCACCGTCCTTTCGGACCCGGTCTGCAGCAAATGCTCCTGCAGGCGGGCCTACTGCTACTTCTTCTTCTTGCTTCCTGTCGAAGGCTTGCCCTTGTTAGGCTTTCGGGTCTCCTGCTTCGCAACCGGGGCTTTGCCCCAGTCGAAAAGCCTCGTCTTGTTGGACAGGAAGAAACCCTTTTTGGCCTCCGAGGATGCTTCCTCGCGCGGACCCTCCTCCAGCGCGATCTCCCGCTGAATCCGCCAGTACTGCCCCATCTGGAGCACATTAGAAGTAATGAAATAAGCAAGCAGCCCAGTGGGGAAGAACAGGCCGAAGAACAGGAACATCGGCATCATCAGCGCCATTGTGTTAGGCTGACCTGCCGACGCCGCCTGCGATTGAGCCTGCATCTGGCGAGACTGAATGATTGTGGTCACCATGTAGGCGGCCAGCAACCAGAGGGTGGGTAGGTAAAGAAAGCGATCAGCGAACCAGGCATTGTTTATCAGGCCGTACAGGTCGAACATGCCCGCCTTCAACGCCATTTCGGGGAACGGGTGCGTAACCTGCGGTGGAAGTGTCATATTCATCCCGAACAGCGTCGCATCTTCGAATCCCGGAAGCCTGAGATAGAATAGCGGGTACCTCAGGATTGTGAAGAGCGCGAAAAAAATCGGCATCTGGATCAGTAAGGGCCAGCAGGAGGTCAGAGGGTTGATCTTGTACTTACGGTACAGCTCCATCGTCTCCTTCTGAAGCTCCTCGGGCTTCTCCTTGTGCTTCTCCTGTATCGCCTTCATCTCAGGCTGAATCTTCTGCATCAGCTTCATGTTCCTGTTCATCTGCCGATTCAGGGGAAACAGCGCGAGCCTCACCAGGATCGTGAGCAGGATGATGTCAATGGCCCACGTACGCGTTACGTAGTGGGTGAGGTTCATAATCCAGAGCAAAACATTCGCGATTAGCTCAATCATGAGAGACCCGGCTCAACCTCCGGTCGCTGATCGTTAGGGAAAAGAACGGCCCTAAGCCGCCATAACCTCGCCCCTGCTTGAAATCAGCATTGGGCGCAGTGCCCTGAAATCTCGCGCCCTGTTGGCCTCCTCGCCAACTTAATCGCAATAATAGCTCAGGCGCGGCCCCGTGTCTATACTGTTTTATAAAATTCTCTTAACGGGTTTTCACTTTCTTAGCTTCCGTACCGACCTGACATAGAGCTCCGCCGAGTCCTCAGGCTGACCCGGCAAGGGCGGCACAGGGTCCCAACCCCCCGGATTCCACGGGTTGCACCGGCATATCCGCCTCACCGTCAGCCACATCCCCTTCAGGAATCCGTGCCTGACCAGAGATACCCGGGAGTACTCGCTGCAAGTCGGGAAAAACCTGCACGAGGGCGGCATAAGGGGACTTATGAATCGCTGATAGGCCGCCACCAGGTAGGATGCAAGCTTCCCGAACGCGCGGTTCATTTCTCGACCCCTGCCCCGTCGCGTTCCAGCTGAGCGATCCTCTCCCTGCCGAGCGCCCGTCCCTCCTCGGTCAGAACGCCGGCCCTGATCGCGAGCTTCAGGAAAATGCGCTCCACAAAAAACGCGCTGTCATGCGCGGGCTCGCCGTTCGCCCTGAGAACGATGTCGCAGCCCCCACGGATGTGCTTCCACCAGTGACGCACCGCCTCGCGCATCAGACGCCTGACCCGGTTCCGCCTCACCGCACCCTTCACATCCCGGTCCGGCACGACAAATCCCACCCTCCCGCCGGTCGGATTCCTCCGTTGCGCCCCCCACGGAATCGCGGGATGGACGTACATCTGCAGAAAGGACAGCCTGAAACGCTCGCCCGAACGCGTTATGCGTCGGAACTCCGACTTTCTTGTCAGCCTCGGCGGCAGTCGATTTCCGGTCGCTGTTGAGACCATGTCCTTCGCTTTAATCATACCATCCGGCAGGACACTCATGGGCACAAAAAAACCCGTGCGCGTAACACGGGTAAACGCCGGCCCGTATGCCTCCGGCGGTTACTTGACTCTCGTCTGCACCGACAGGCGCTTTCTTCCCTTTGCACGCCTGTTCTTGATGACATTGCGACCGCCCGGGGAGCTCATTCTCTTGAGGAACCCATGCGTCCGGGCGCGCTTACGTTTCTTGGGCTGGTACGTGCGTTTCATGAATGTTCACCATCCTCTGACGGGCACACAAAAAAACGCGCCCGTCGAGGCGGTAGAGGATGATACCACGACATCACGCCACGCGCAAGCCTCGAATTGGCTCGAGTACAACCGGTGGCCATTGACCGAACTCTATCGACATAGTAAGATTGAAACATAGCACTTGAAGGGTTCCTCATCTCTTCGCTCAATCGCTCCCCTGAAGAACTTGAGGAGCCGCCTCGATAGGAGGGGTAAGATGCTTCGCTTGCACTTCGCCGCCGCAATTGCTCTTTTTCTCATTCTGTGTCTCTCTTGCTCCGGTCCGTCGGATGACCCCGTTGCGCCCGGACCGAACCCAGGCGCTCCTGCCAAAGCACGGGACGTGTCCGGAACGACCGGAACCCAGCTATGGGGACTCTGGGAGGTAATCTGGAATCCCGTAACCCAATCCTTCGATTCTGCCCCGCTGAGAAGCGCGCAATTCACCTGCAACGTGGTCAGACTCATCGATGCTCCGCCTTCCAAGCTGGGAATCCATGTTGCAAGCATCGATCAGCAGCTGGCATACACAAGATTTTATCTCGATATCCATTTGAGCCATCCATTCCCTGATCTCGACTGCTTCACGGGTTTCGATGTGATCGGTGTTTTCATGGGCGAGGGATCCGACACATACCCCGGCCCGGAGGGTTTCGCCATCCCAGGGCCTGGAGATCCGAGGGTGCTGAATCCGGACGGTTACACGCGATGGTTCAATGCTCCGGAATTCGCAGGCGCAGGAGCCGTGCTGCCCTCTCAGGGATACTATCCCGGGTCAAAAGGCACCCCCGGGTATGTGCCTACGTCGGTCCTTAATCCATATAAATACTATGCCGACTATTTGGACTCGCTGTTCGACGCATTCAACGACCTAAAGGCTGATCCTGAACGCAGAGGCTCTTGCACAGGGAAAAGTGTAGGGGGCCGTCGCTTCATCATAGAATTCCCAACGAATCCTTCCGGCATCAGATTCCAGTACGCTGTTATCGCCCACTGGGAGGCGAACATCCATCATCCCGATCCTCCAACCGGCCTCGAAGACTTCCCGATCTCAGCCAACTCCCAGGAGGCTTTGGTTGTCGATATTGACGATTCGAGCACGGCGTACTACAAGGGCCCAGGTGACTACGGCGGAAGTGTCATCCTCGACATCACCCCCTGGGATTGGTCCGCATCGGCCAGCGGTGTGATGGAGGAATATTCCATCAAGGCATACTCGGACGCCTGGTCCGGCCCCTTCCTTGTCGACATGACGCCTATCGAGCAGGGGGACTACTTCTGCAAGTTCCATGCGTCAATCCCGGTCGAGCTGCTCACGTCGGCTGATCCACTGCCGGTCTGGATCGAGGTAACGTATCCCGGATTCGACTACACCAGCCCCTTTGGCATCCCGAACGACGCCGATGGTCCGCTGGCGTCCTACTTTCTCACTCAGGCTCATGTCGCAGACCAGACTCACCCTCCCGGCGGATTTGTCTACGGCATCGGAGACTGGGATATCATTCTCTATGGATCATCTCAGGACAACGACCGATTGTTGACCAACCTGATCACGATGCCCCTGAGTGGGCCGTATTCAGAGAACCAGGTCGTGATGTACTACGAGGGCCACTCGGACGGGCATGTCTGCCCTGATGCATTCAAAGCCATCGCGGAGGACCTGGGTTACACATTCCAATATGTTGAAGATACACCCTTCGTGCCGTTAGACACCGCCGGCCTCAAGGTGCTCGTCATTGCCACTCTGAATGCCAAAGAGAAGCCCGATTACTTCTCCCCTCAGGAAATCCAGGCGATCAAGAACCTTGTCAATGGGGGCGGAACCTGCGCAATCCTGATTGACTTCCCCTACGCCTACTCTTACGGCTCCGAATCGCTGGATAAGCTCATCGCCGATCTGGGCCTCGATTTCTCGTGCCCCAATGATCTCACATACGAATCAATGTACCACGCCACCGACATCTCTGATGATCCGATAACCAAGGACGTAGAAGTGATTCACGGCTGGTATTGGGGACGTTTCAACATTGTCGGCAATGCCGTCAGTATCGTAAGGTATGAGGGGAACACAATCGTCTGCAAGTCGCCGATCACATAGGTCAGGCGGCGCAGGCTTCACAGCCCCCTGCACTGGCAATCCGGGCGGAAAATGCATAGGATAGGCGCTCATCAGAGGCCATCTCGAGAAAGGATGCCGTGACCCTATGAGCGCCCCCTTTGGACAACTCGACACTCTCGCCGTCAACACAATCCGCACTCTCTCCATCGACATCGTCCAGAAGGCTGCCTCCGGGCATCCCGGCCTGCCGCTCGGCGCAGCCCCCGTGGCCTGCGTCCTCTGGCAGCGACATCTGAAGCATGACCCTCTGCATCCCGAATGGCCGGACCGCGACCGCTTCATCCTTTCGGCGGGCCACGGCAGCGCGCTTGTGTACAGCCTTCTGTTTCTCACCGGGTACGACGTGTCCATGGACGATCTCAAGTCGTTCCGGCAATGGAACTCGAAAACCCCCGGACATCCCGAGTCTTTCATGACCCCCGGCGTTGAGACGACGACCGGCCCGCTGGGTCAGGGCGCTGCGAATGCGGTCGGCATGGCGATCGCAGAGAGATTCCTCGCGAATCGCTACAATCGCGACGGCCAGGCGATCGTCGATCACTACACCTACGCACTTGTCTCGGACGGCGATCTCATGGAGGGCATATGCGCCGAGGCGAGCTCGCTCGCGGGCCACCTCAAGCTCGGCAAACTCATCTTCCTATACGATTCCAACGATATTTCCCTGAACGGACCCACGTCGCTGACTTTCTCCGGCGAAAATGTGCTGAAACGATACGAGGCGTACGGCTGGCAGACCATTCGGGTCGACAACGGAAACGACGACCTCGCCGCGATCGACGCAGCGATTGCCGCCGCCAGAGCGGATACCTCGCGTCCCTCCATAATCGAGATCAAGACGACAATCGGCTACGGCTCTCCGAACAAGCAGGGATCGAGCAAAGCCCACGGCTCTCCCCTGGGCGAAGATGAGGTCGTCCTTACAAAAAAACACCTCGGATGGAAATGGCCGAACGAGACTTTCCACGTTCCCGACGACGCTCTCGCCCACATGCGCGCCGCGATCGATCGCGGCGAGAAGAGCCGAGCTCTTTGGCTGGAGAAATTCGAATCATGGGCAAGGCAATATCCCGACCTCGCACGGGAATGGAGTCTTGCGCTTGAAGGAAAGCTCCCCGACGCATGGGACAGAGACCTTCCATCGTGGAAAGCCGGCGAGAAAATCGCCACGCGGGTCGCGAGCGGACAAGTCCTCAACGCGATAAGTGGTCGAGTGGGATGGCTCATCGGCTGCGACGCAGACCTCTCTTCATCCACCAACGCGGAAATCAAGGGCTCGGGGGCCTTCAACGGCGCGACGGGCGAGGGCCGAAATGTGTGGTGCGGGGTCCGCGAGCACGCGATGGCCGGCATCGCGAACGGCATCGCCTGGCACGGAGGCTGCCGCCCGTTCACCTCCACCTTCTTCGTTTTTTCGGACTACATGCGCCCGTCGGTCAGACTTGCAGCGATGAGCGGGCTGCCGATTATCTACGTGTGGACGCATGACTCGATTTTCGTCGGCGAGGACGGTCCCACTCATCAACCCATCGAACACCTTAGCTCACTCAGGTCGATCCCGAACCTTGCGGTTGTCCGTCCTGCAGACGCTGCCGAGACCCTCGAAGCGTGGCGGTGGGCGATGGAAACGAGCGACCGTCCGATCGCCCTCGTTCTGACTCGACAGAATCTGCCGGTGCTCGACCGCTCCCTTTTCGGCGATCCGTCAGGCCTGAGAAGGGGCGCGTACGTGATCTCAGACCCACAAAACGCCAAGCCCCAGGCAATCGTGATCTCGACCGGATCGGAAGTTCACGTCGCTATCGACGCGCAGAAGCTTCTGGCCGCCGACGGAATTCACATCAGGGTCGTCTCCATGCCCTGCTGGGAGCTTTTCGAGGAACAGACCGAAGAATACAGGGAATCGGTGCTGCCCTCCGACATCAAGGCACGGGTTTCCATCGAGGCGGGCACGACGATGGGATGGGCGCGATGGGTCGGCGATTCGGGCCTGGCAATCGGCATCGATCACTTCGGGGCATCGGCTCCCGGAAACGTTCTCGCTCGGCAATTCGGCTTCACTCCCGAGAAAGTCGCGGACTCAGTCAGGCGTTTACTGTCGCACAAATGACATCGAGAGACCTCGTCATACGAACCTTGCAGCATCGCCAGGTGGAACGGGTCCCGCGAGACCTGTGGACGCTTCCCGGCACAGCAATGTTTCGCCGCGACGAGGTCGACCGGATGCTTCAGACATTCCCGTCCGATTTCACGCCCCCGAAATTCGCCTATGCCCCCGGAGACAGAGAAAAGGGAACCCCGAATGTCGAGGGTGAATACACGGACGCCTGGGGATGCGTCTGGCACGTCGCAAGATCGGGAGTCATCGGCGAAGTGAAGCAGTATCCTCTTGCCGACTGGTCCGCGCTGGCTCGCTACAAGCCGCCGTACGAAATCCTCGAAAAATCCGATCTCGGAAGCGTTAACCTAAGCTGCGCCGAGACATCGCGCTTCGTTCTCGCGGGCTCGAAAGTCCGACCGTTCGAGCGAATGCAGTTCCTTCGCGGATCGGAGGCCACATACATCGACCTTGCGTATGGCTCGAAGGAAATTTTTGCGTTAGTCGACATGCTGCACGATTTCCACCTCAGGGACCTGCGCATGTGGGCTCGGACCGACGTGGACGGCGTCTCGTTCATGGACGACTGGGGCTCGCAGCACTCGCTTCTCATCTCGCCGCACCTGTGGCGCGACATCTTCAAGCCGCTCTACAGGGACTATTGCGCCCTCCTTCACGAAAGCGGCAAGTACGCGTTTTTTCACTCGGACGGAAATATCTCGGCCATAATCGGCGATCTGATCGAGGTGGGGATCGACGCGCTCAATTCCCAGCTCTTCTGCATGAACATCGAGGAGCTTGGCGAGAAGCATTGCGGTCGGGTAACATTCTGGGGCGAGATCGATCGGCAGCGAATCCTCCCGTTCGGGACGGTCGATGAAGTGAGGTCGGCCGTCAGGCGGGTGAGACGGGCGCTTGACAGGGGCTCAGGAGGGGTGATCGCCCAATGCGAATGGGGGATCGACGATCCGTTCGAGAACATCGCCGCAGTCTTTGATGAATGGGTGCGACCGCTTGAGTCAACCGACTGATTGATCGATTGATCGGCTCTTTTTGCCGGAGGCTTTTTCAGATGACAGACATTCTTGCGAGAATCGCGAACTGCATCGAACGAGGAAAGATCAACGCATCGTCGCCCTACCCTCCCGACATGCTGGGTCAGGACGGTGCGGACGAGCTGACCCGATCCGCACTGGATCAGGGCCTGCCGCCGGACAGAATCATGTCGGACGCGCTCGTTCCGGGCATGAGGGCGATCGGCGAGAAGTTCAGCGCCGGCGAAGCGTTCATCCCGGACATTCTCATGAGCGCGAAGGCCATGAACGCCGCGATGGAGCACCTCAAGCCCTACTTCGATTCCGGGGTCGTCAAACCGCGAGGCGTTTTCGTCATAGGCACGGTCACCGGCGACCTCCACGACATCGGCAAGAATCTCGTCGGGATGGTCGTCAAGGGCGGAGGATGGCGAGTAATCGATCTTGGCGTCAATGTCCCGGTCGATAAATTCATCGAGGCGGTCGCGAGCAATCCGGGATGCGCGGTCGGCCTGAGCGCGCTTCTCACAACGACAATGTCCAACATGAAGAGCATTGTCGAGGGGATAAAATCGAGATTCCCCCATACCCGCATCATCATCGGGGGCGCGCCGATAAACCAGGACTATGCTCGAAAGATCGGAGCCGACGCGTACTCGCCGGATCCGCAGGGCGCTGTGAATTATCTCAACAGCGCGGCCTAGACGATCCATTCCCAGGTGGCCCACACTTGAACGCAAGAGAGATCATCAACGCAATTGTCCGGGACAAAAAATGCCCCGATCGCATGGGGCTTTTCGAGCATTGGTGGGAGGACACTCTTCAGGAATGGGAGAGGCAGGGCTTTCCGAAGGGCGTCGATGTCGTCGATTACTTCAACCACGACATTCGTCCGCTTACCGGCGGCTTCAACCAGACCGAGGCGATCGTCGGACAGAAGATAGTGGTCGAGGAGACCGACGACACGATAGTCACCATCAACGGCTGGGGCGCGAAGTTGCGACACTGGAAGCACAAGGCCGGAACCCCCGAGCACATCGGGTTCGATCTCACCGACGAGGACATCTGGCGGGAAAAATACCGGCCGCACCTGCTCGACCTCGACACAAGGCGCATCACCGACATCGAAACGGCGAAAGCGAATTACAGGAAGCACATGTCGGGCGACAAATGGTGCTGCTACACCAATCTTCTGGTCGTGGAGATGATGCGCGCATCAATGGGCGACATTACGATGCTCGAGAGCGCCTACCTGAACCCGAAATGGATTCACGATTTCTGCGACATCGTCACGAACATGCTTGTCACGCACTACGAGTACGTTTTCAGCGAAGTGGGCGTGCCTGACGGAATGTTTTTTTACGAAGACATGGGCTACACGTACGGGGCCATCATGTCGCCCGACCTCCAGAGGGAGCTGATTTTCCCGTACCACAAGAGGCTGGTCGATTTCGTTCACAGCTATAATATTCCAATCATATTGCATTCGTGCGGCAAGATCCGGCCGTTCCTCAGGTCCATCCACGAGTCCGGGGTCGACTGCCTCCAGGTGCTCGAGGCCAAGGCCGGACAGCACGTCGCCGAGATGGCGGCCGCGGTCGACAACAGAATGGCGTTCATGGGGAACCTGAACATCCTCGCCTTCGAAACCAACGATCCGCCCCAGCTGGACAAAGAGATCATTCCGAAACTCGACGCGGCGAGGGAGAATCGAATCCCCTACGTCTTCCACTCCGATCATTCGATCCCGAAAACCGTCACGCCGAAAACCTACGAATACGCGCTGGAACTCTTCCATAAGCACGGCCATTACTGATCTTGCGCTTTGGCTTGGCGACCGATGAAACCGATTGCGGAATTGCTGAAACGGAAACGAGTCCTCCTCTCGGACGGCGCATGGGGGACTATGCTCCAGGCGAAGGGCCTTGCGGCGGGCGAGTGTCCGGAGCTGTGGAACCTTCAGCGACGGTCCGAAGTTCTCGAAATCGCCAGGGCCTATGTCGATTCGGGATGCGACCTCATCGAGACGAACAGCTTCGGCGGCAATCGCATCAAACTGGCTCATTACGGCCTGGAAAAACGGGTCCGCGAGTTGAACCGTGCGGCAGCCGAGATCTCGCGCGAGGCCGCAGGGGCTGACAGAATCGTCCTCGGCTCCATAGGTCCGACCGGAAAGATGCTTCTGATGGGAGATGTCACGGAAGAGGAATTGTACGATTCCTTCCTGGAACAGGCCGCGGCGTTGAAGGATGGCGGCGCGGACGCGATCTGTATCGAGACAATGTCCGCCATTGACGAAGCACGTATCGCCGTGAGGGCCGCGAAAGACGCAACCGGCCTCGAGATCATCTGCACTTTCACCTTCGCGAAAACCCCGAGGGGGGAATATCGCACGATCATGGGGCACTCGGTCGCCGATGTCGCGGCCGCGATGAAGCAGGAAGGGATCGACGTGATCGGCGCTAACTGCGGCACCGGGATCGAGGACATGATCGAGATTGTGAGAGGGCTCCGACTCGTTCAAAAATCTCTCCCAATCATTGCACAGCCGAACGCCGGGATGCCCGCGATCGACGAAAGCGGAGTGGTCACATATCCTGAGATTCCGCAGTTCATGGCGTCGCGAGCCAAGGCTCTTGCGGACGCGGGCGCGAGGATCATCGGCGGATGTTGCGGTACCACTCCGCAGCACATAAGGGCTATCGCCTCGGCTCTTGATTGCCTGGACGCGGACTAGTCCTGCTTCGACTTGGGTTCCTCGAGCGGGATATCGACAATAAACGTCGTGCCCTGACCCTCGACCGATGAGAATGCCAGCACCCCCGAGTGGTCGGCGACGATCCTGTCGCTGTTGACCAGCCCCAGCCCCGTTCCTTTCGCCTGCTTTGTCGTGAACCAGGGCTCGAACAGCAATTCCAGGTTCTCCTGCGCAATTCCGCAACCGGAGTCTTCGATAAAGGTGCGAACCCTCCCGTTCTGCGCGACGGTGGTTACGGTAAGTTTCCCGTCGTCCCCCATCGCCTGCAGAGCATTGAGGATGAGATTGATGAAAACCTGGCGCAGCTGGTCGGGATCGATCACCACCTGCGGCAGGTCCTTCCCGAAATCCCTCACGATGTCGACCCCCTTGTGCTCCTCATGAAATCGTACGAACAGAAGGCTGTCCTCGAGCACCTCGTTCAGCCTGGTGGGACGCTTGTCCGCCGGACCCAGCCGCGCGAGCTTGAGAAGGTCCTTTATCGTGCCGCTTGCCCGATTGATGTTGTTCAGCGCCGCCTGCATGGCCGACCTCTCCGGGCTGTCAACCGGAAGCCTGCCCGCCATCACCTGCAGAAACCCCGATACTCCCGCCAGCGGGTTGTTCACCTCGTGTGCGATCCCCGCAGCCATCTGCCCCAATGTCGCCAGCTTCTCGCTCCTGAAAAGTTGCTCCTGCAGCGCTGTCACGTCCGTGATGTCCTCGAAGAGAATCACTGCGCCGTGACGGTTGCCGGCACCCGGAAGCGGACTTACCTTGATGTTCAGTTTCAGCGTGTGTCCCGGAAGCGTAAGGGTCCAGCTTTCCCCGATGCCCTCGTAGCTCCTGCCCTCCTCAAGCGCGTGATTCACAATCGACTGAAACCTCTCCTCGTCGTTCACCAGTCTCACGGCCTCGAACGGTATTCCCGTCACATCCTTGTCTTTCAGAGAGAGAATCTCCAAAAGCGACGGATTGATCGACTGGATCAATCCCCGCTCGTCCAGCACCAGCACCCCGTTTGGAAGGCTCTTGAACGTTCTCTCGCGGAAGGTGACCTCCCTTGACAAGTCCTCCACAAGCATCGCGTTGTGCAGCGCCATCCCGGCCTGGTTCGCGAACGTCTCGAGGAACGCGATGTTCTTCTCGTCAACCCGCTGCTTCGGGTTCCGATTGTCCACCACGAGAAGCCCGACAAGGTTGAACGCCTTGCACTGAACGCAGTTGGTGAGATCCTGCGCCTCCTCCTTGTTGTAGTACGGGCACTCCTCCCTGCAAAGCCAGCAGGCATTCCATCCGAAAGCCTGGACCGGGCAGCTCATCTTGTCGCAATCGTACATCTCGAAACAGGTCTTTTCCTTTTTTGTCAGGAGGGGCACGGTGACCAGGTTCTTCGAGAGGTTGTAGTTTCTCATGAAATCGCGGTCGGGGGTCCTGGTGCCGTCGCCGAAGAACAGGCTTTTGCCGCGCAGCATCGCGTCCTTGAGGAAGTGCTCATGACGCATGTCTACATCCATGAAATGATACGTGCGGTTGTTGGAGTCGAGCCGCATCCCCCCGAGCATCCTGGCCTGCCTGTCCAGCAGCAGAAGAAACGTGTGGGTCAGGCCGAATTCATCCGCCAGTCCGGCAAGGATCGTTTCGACGATGTCGGGGATGTGCGTGGTCTTGAGAAGGTTGGTCGAAAGCTGGTTCAGCTTGGTGAGCGACCTTGTGGCCTCCTCAAGAAGCTCCGTACGTCTCATCAGCTGCAGGTTGAGCTTTTGAACGTCCTCGGCTATGAGCTGATTGATGGCCATGACAAGAAAGAGGAAACCGAGGGGATCGATCAGGCTCTGCAGTATCTTGGGCAGGATCGATTGTATCGTCCCGGAAGCATCCGTGGCGAGGTATCCCATGTAGGCAAGTCGTCCGAAGGCCAGGAACAGAAAGAACCCCTGCGCGTACACCGACCTCTCTTTCACCTGCGTAATGAGCACCACGAGCGCGTACACAAGGACGAAAGCTTCCTGAAGGGCATAGATCCATTCTCCCAGCAGGATGCCGCTCATGCCGGTCCCCGTGTCCACCAGCTTCCATACACCGGACTGCGCACCGGGAATCAAAAGCGACATCAGGCCGATCGCAGCGAAACTTGCGGCCAGGGCAGCCCACAGGTACCGCAGCACACCGGCGAACTGCTTCCGTTCGATCAGGCGACGCGTCACCAGGCCGTTCGTCAGCACCAGCACTCCCCCGACCATCAGCGTGTTGCTGAGCACGACCCAGAACGGCGACATCAGAACGGTCGTTGCCACGAGCGACGGGTTCCCCAGAATCCTGATCGTCAGGGCGACAAAATACCCGGCAAGGCCCCAGGCAAGAGTCGAGTACTCGCCCTTCTTCTGGCGGCCCGATTCGAGTATCGTGTAGAAAAGCCCCACGCAAACCATCACGAACTCAAAGAACGTGAGGGCCAGCATCGCTCCCGATTGTTCGAACTGAATCAGCATCTCCGTCGATCATCAGACCATCGGCTTTCAATATATATTATAACCGAAATCGACCCCCCTGTCGGAGCATTGACCGATGCGCCCGGGCCATCGAGTCCTCGCGATTGACACCACAAAAGACCGTGTGATACCGTTCAGCGATATTCTCTCGAGAGATGATCGTCGTATGAACACCGTCCTCACCATCAAGGCGCTCGAAGACGGAGTAAGCGTGCTCTTCACATCGCAGGAGAACTCCCCCTGCCTCCCCACACAGCGACTCGACAGGGGCGAGGTGCTGATCATCGCGGCCCCGGACAAGGGCGACGGGATACGCGTCCGGGGACACGCCGAGGTCTATACTCCCCATCATGTCCTGAAATCCGAGAGCGGTCTCGTGATCGGGGGCCGCAGCGACGACACCCTTCCCCCGCTTTAGCAGCCTAAGCCTAGTCCGCTATGATCTCCTCGTATCGCCGGAGCCTGCAGCGACGCGCGACGCGCGCGACGGTGTCCTGCACGCTCGACGGCTTCTCGCTGACCAGAATCCTGATAAAGGCGCTCGATATCGGCCATTGACTCCTGCCGCGGCTGTACAGGGTGGAGATCCCCAGGCGTATGAGCGGCCACAGATCATGCCTCGCCGCAACACCGCTCGCCCATGATATCAGTCTGTCCGTGAGCTTATTGTAGTAAACGGCGCCAAGCAGCCCTCCCTTGCGCCCGAACTTGTAGCGTCCGGGACGCCACACCCGCTCGTATTCATACACCGAGTGCATGAACTCGTTCGATCCGCCCGGAAGCCATCGCCTCGGCTGCCACGGCTTCTGAGGATTCCTGAGCATGAACGCGATGGCCTCCACCGAGCTCTCCAGAAGCTCGTCGAGCCGCGACATCCGCGGACTCGCCCCGATGTATTTCTCGAATTCACCGTCCGAGTAGGACCGCAGGATCGCGCGATACACGCAGAGCGAGCACAGGATTATGAGCTTGTAGTAATCAACAATGGCCTTCAGCTTCTCGTCGCCCAGGGGCTCGAAATACACGAAGCCCGGGCCGAGCTGCCGCTCGAATTCCATCAGGATTCTCTTGCTCGACCTCAGAACCTCCCCGTTCGTGGGAACGCTGAGATCGATATCGACGGAATCGATGAACCGTCTCTCCCTGGAATAGCACAGGCAGTCTGCAAGCATCTCGGCGAGCCAGTGATCGGCCATGTAGAGCCGGATTCGCGCCTGAGCGACAGTCACCGACTCATCCTTGCGCTCCGGACGATAGCATCCGGCCAGAACGCGCCTCGAGTTCACCCATCCCTCGCACCCCGCGTGCGGTATCTTGTGCGCGAAACCGTCGCACACCTGGTGCGCAAGCCATCCCAGGGCCCATGCCCCGCTGACCGGACCCGTGCCTTCATCCTCGATCCCGCCGGTCTCGTCCCAGAGGTAGCGCCCCATCACCGGGTCCCCGGTGAAGAAGTTCGGAACCGTGTTGTGCGCGTATTCGAAAAATCGCTCCCGGTTCCTCAGGTTGTTGGCCTTGATCAGATCGAC
>Ga0315294_10000191_pt1 | contig 65940 bp, 47 predicted proteins | sample YL17G13_40_MG_FD_203626 | JGI IMG/M metagenome (GOLD analysis project Ga0315294, IMG submission 203626) | Sediment microbial communities from Yellowstone Lake, YNP, Wyoming, USA - YL17G13_40 | ecosystem: Environmental > Aquatic > Freshwater > Lake > Sediment | place: USA: Wyoming | collected... | reverse complement strand
GCCCCCGCCCACACGCACAACGGCGGTTCCACGGTCAGTTCCACCCCCCCGCCCTTGTTCATCTCCAACAAAAATAGATTCGCCGGCTTGTCAATATAAGGATGCACCAGGCGCAGGCGTTTGGCTTGCAGGTTATGCTCGCCCAAAGCGGAGAAAAGCTCTCCCATTCGCCGGGCGGAATATATAATGAATGCCCGCCCCTGGGGCGCCAAAGCATAAGCTATCGCCGAAAGGAGTTCCCCCTGGCTCAGGGCGAACTCGTGGCGGGCAAGACGGCGACCCTCCTCCGGGGGAATGCGTCCCCCACCCTGCTCCCGATAGGGCGGATTAGCGCAGACCAGCGGGAAGCTCCCCCCGGGGACGAGCTTCTCTATCTCCCGTATGTCCCCGAGCATTACCCTCATTCGTCCGCCCAGTCCGTTCTCCTCTACCCCTAATTCCGCCAGATGAGCAAGTTCCTCTTGATACTCTACGGCGGTTATGTTTAAATGGGGGTGGAGATGGGCGAGCAGGAAGCTGACCACCCCACTGCCCGCACCCAACTCCAAAAGAGTTCTCTCCCGCTTTTTGAGGTTGATAAAATGCGCCAGAAGCACGGCATCAATGGAGAAGCGGTAACCTTTTTTTGGCTGAAAGATGCGAATCTCTCCGCCTTTCAGGGTATCAATGGTATAGGAATTCCCGGTCATTGGAAAGATATTAGCATCTTCGGCTCGTTGAGTAAAGAATTTAGCCAAATGATGAAAGTGGCTCATCTGAACTAATGGAAGCCTTTTTTGCCAGTCTAGGTTTGGTGGCGCTCTCCGAACTGGGGGATAAGACCATGCTGGTGGTCTTAGCCCTGGCCGGTCAGGGTGGGAGCAGGGAAGTCTTTTTCGGCACTATGCTGGCGGTGTTATTACTTTTCGGAGGGGCGGTATTTCTCGGAGAAGTGGCATTGAAGCTCCTCCCGGGAGAATACATCGCCTACGGGTCGGGGGCATTATTTCTCCTAATCGGTATATTCAGCCTGGTTATCCTCCTGCGTCATAGGGAGGAGAAGGAGAAAGTCAAGAAAAGACCGGCGGGAAGCATGTTCTGGTCGGCGTTTGCCCTCTTCGCCGTAGCCGAACTGGGGGACAAAACCCAACTGGCTACCGTGGGCTTGACCGCAGAGTTTAACAGCCCCTGGATGGTCTTTTTGGGCGCCGTAGTCGGAGAGCTGTGCATCGTCCTGCTCTCGGTTATGTTGGGAAAGCTAATTGCCAGGCATATCCCCATGCGGCTCATCAATCTGATATGCTCACTTTTATTTATTGCCATTGGGGGATATATTATCTTGAGCTCCGCCCTGCAATTCACCATTTTCTAGAATTACCATGGCTCCTATATTTCCAATACTTGCCGGAATTCTGGGTATTCTTCTGGCTAACCTGGTCTCCCTTCAAGGGGGAAGGATACCGCTAAAAGGTAAAGGGGCTTTTTGGCGCAGTTACTGCCCTCACTGCCCGGCGGTCTGGTCCAGGCTTCGCCGGTTGCCTCTTGTCTGGTATATCTCCGGGCGGGGTAAATGCCCTTATTGCCGGCGTTCACTTCCCATAGGTAGGTTCCTCTGGGAGCTTTGCGGTGGTTTATTCTCCATCAGTCTGATGTTTTGGTTCGGACCCGGTGTGGAGTTTTACCGTCATCTGGCGCTGGCGGTCTTCATTGCCTGGGAACTCTCCTTAATCTGGGCGGAGGTTCCACCGTCCTGGGGGTTTATCGCCTGGGCGGGGAGTTGCCTGGCGCTTTTTACCTATTTAGGAGCGCTGAACCTGCCATTGGCGATAATCGGAGGGGCTCTTTTACTCTCCGCAAGGATATTTACCCCACGCTCCGAGTTTTCCCATTGGTTGGCGATAAGTGGGCTTTTGGTCGGTTTTCTGGGGCTATTTGAATTATTCCTGGCTCTACTCTTCACTCTACCGATAGATTGGGCAGTAAGGGTAAGATATAGGGTTTTATTGAGTAAAGTTTATGCCGCCGTTGCCCTGGGAGCGGTCATTCTCTCCGGTCCGGCCAAAGAATTGCTGGAATGGCTATGAATGGGAGAGGTCCAAGGCACCAGATTTTATAGGTCTAAAAGCGGTATTTTCAATTGACTATGATGATGCCTAGATAGCGGGAGAGCGCCAGAGTAAGCAGACCGTTGTCTGGGCCGACCAAAAAAACTCTCTCCCTTTACAGGCTATGGTTCTGCGTTCACCACCGACATCGGGGTCCACCACGGCCGGGTGGATGGTTCCTGCGGGGAAGGTGGCACAGGCTGTTTCTAGCGCCAGCAGGGATGTTCTGCGGGGGAATGTTATGTGCTATATCCACCACCATTGCTTTGGGTGTTCGGGCGAGGATAACCCCCTTGATTGCGCCCACAGAGCCGTCGGCTTCACCGAATTCGCTGCTTATGGTGACAAAGGAGCGATAGCTAGTGAGGTTGGGGTATTTGGGGTAAAGGGACATCGCTATTGCCCTTAGTAAAATAGCAAATATGGGGTTTGTTTTCAATAATCCAGTAAATCACACATTTATAACAATCTTTAATCTCCTTCCTTTGTAATACTTATATAATTTGCAATAATTTTCCCAACAATGAATGGCAGCACAAAACCTAAAACAAATAATGTGATAATACATGAAATGCCAAATATAATCGCATTTTGAATATCCCCCTTAATCAACATATCATGTACTAGCGACCCTATCCATTGACCTGCAAAGCCTATTGCGGCCGCAATAGATGTTAATACACCTACAACAATTGCGTATTTTAACGAACCATAATACATTTTTGGTTCTAAAAATACGCGTAAAATTTCCATTTGCACTAAATAATCAAGTACAACAGATAATTGGTATGCGTAAAACCTGGGGTCCTTTTTTGTATCGCTAGGGCTGTCAAAATCATCTCCACGATATAGTTCCTTTTTTGTATCAATTGCAATAACATTTGACAAATTAAATGCTTTTCCTGTTTTGCTCTTTCTCGCATCCATTGGGCCAAGAGCATCAAAAAATTCCTTCGATGGATATGAATAAAGGATAACAGGTTTTCCGCTGCTAAAGAAATTTTTTTTAATAATTTTTTTAGAACTTTCAGGGATATTCTTATTTTCTTTTATAAAATCTCTAACATTAACAGGGGTAAAAACGCTTCCCTCTAACTCATCAGATAATATCTTCCTTGATTTAGCTTCTTCTTTTAATTGTTTTATAACATCTTCGTTTGCATAACCATAGTCACCTATAATTAGGTCAGGTTTATTCTGGCATTTTTCAATTAAAGTATGTATTGTTACTGGAGATATTAACCATTGCCCATCCTCTCCCCTAATAATATCAACTTTGATTTTATCAACTTCTATATTCACCTTCTTTCTTAATCCCTCGATCTCTTTAATCCCTGCAATTCGTTCTTCAACCCTATTACATGTTTCCTGGTCATCATCAATTACAATGATTCTGAAATCCTGTTTTTTAGACATAGGATTTCCTCCTTGTTAAAAACATACTTAAGTTTACGAATGTCATACACAAGAATATTTTTTTATTAACATACAACAAATGAGATAATCTTTCAATAAAAAAAGGGTAAAGTCCCATTAGCGCCAGCAACTATGTTAGGATGGCATTATGGGAAAAAAGACTAAAGAATGTCCGCGGTGTAGAACGAAAAGGATTTATAATATAAGGCGTGGAAAATATCTTTGTTCTAAGTGTCGCTACGAATGGCGACCAGACCGTCTTCCCGTTAGGCTCAATAAACGACAGTGGCGAAAGATACTCCATTACTTTCTTCTGGAGCTTTCTAAATAACCCCAACCTATAAAGCGACATTTCTGTTACTTGGTGAGGGCATTTGGCTTTGCAGTTAACACTGACATGATTATATGGGTACTACACGGCATAAAATTTGCCCTTGACTTAATTTTCACGAAGTCGTATGATTTATTGCAAATCATTTGCCGTCCTTTGCGAAATTGGCATTACCTTTCATGTAGAGATAGTGAGTAGTTTACTCCAGGTGACAAAAATATGATCATTGAGCCTGAGCGCAGAACCGAGCTGATTAAGCAAAAACTGCACTATCAGGAGGTATTGAGTAAAGACGCCAACTCTCCGGTCTTCCTGCGTCTGGCGGTGGTGCTTTTGCAGTTGGGAGACGATAAAGAGGCAGTTCAAGTTCTGGAGAGGGGACTTGCTCGTCACCCCCGTTATACCGACCCGCACATTCTTTACGCCCGTATCTGCATTGATAAAAGCGATTTTCTGGTCGCTAAATCCCACTTACAGATTGCTCTGGAGATAGACCCATATAATACTGAAGCACAACTGGAGATGGCGCATCTATTGGAGGTTTCGGAACGACCGAAAGAAGCTATCGCTATCTACGAGCAGATTTTGAACGAAGACCCGGAAAATAATCTGGCGCGAAAGGCTCTAGCGCGAATACGCTCGCACACACTGGAAAAGGAGTATGAGGAACTTAGCACCAGAAAGATTGCCGAGCGGAAGGTTGAGCCCTCAGGCGAGGAGAGAAGGGTTATAGTCCCGGAGACTTCCGCAGGTGAGGCGCCGGAGAAAAAATTGACTGTCCCGGGGTTTCCCAAGGAGGGAAAAGAGGAGTTCGCCACCCTGCCCCTGGCGGAAATATATTTGACTCAAGGTCATCTGGAGAAGGCGCGCTCTACCACTCGGAAAATTCTCTTTGAAAATCCAGATAATTCTCGTGCCAAGGAACTTCTGCAGAAAGTAGAGGCACAGATTGCTGAACAGGAGCTTCCGGAAGGAAGTCTGACTCTGGAACTCATTCGGGATTACTCCAATGGTGCTCCGTTGGAGATGGTCTACGAGGAGATGGAACTGATTCCGCACCAAAAGATGTATCGCGAGAAAGCCAGAGCCTTTGGCACCCAGGTTCATCCAGCAAGCACGGCGATAGAAGGTGAACTGCCAGATATTGAGGAAATTAAGCAGCGATTGGAGTTAGATTTCTCCTCACCGGCAAGACCGCCGGAAGGGTTTGAAGAGGTTATAGAGATGGATATGGACGGTCTTTTGCTGGGTGATGTAATTCCTGAATCGGAAAAAGATGTCGGTAAAAATTCCAGCCGGCGGGAGGGAACGGAGATTTTTCAAATTGATGGATTCATAATGGACAAAGGCGCCGGAGGGAGGTCGTCAGAAGAAACCGATTCTTTCGAGAGGATAACCTATCCAAAGGATGTAACCCCTCCGAAGAAGTCTGAGGAGGTTAGACTGCCGGAAACGGGTAAAATGATGGAATTGCCCCAGGAAGATAACGAGGATATTGAGACTTTTCAGCAATGGCTTGACCGGCTGACCCACGAATGAACAGAGTATTAATGCCATTACTGGGGGGATTTATTAGATTGATTGATAAATATAAGTGTAAATGCAAACAGCTAAAGAGCTGTTGGAGGATAAATGGAATTCAACCAATTATTGACCAATTTACTGGAGAGGATAGACGGGGCTTTAGCGGCCAGTTTTTGCGGTATTGATGGCATTGCTGTGGAGACGGTCACTTTCCGCGGCGACCTGGAGCAGAGCGAAGCGGAAGTGCAGATTGCTACTATGCTAAAGGTATTGAACCGGGTGGTTGCCAATCTTGAGGTGGGTGAGATAAAATCCTTCCTGTTTGAGGCGGATAAACTGGTTGGTCTTCTGGAGAAGTGCGGAGAGGACTATTTTATAACCGTGCTATTAAAACCGAACGGAAATATAGGTAGAGCTCGTCACGAACTGCATCGGCTCTCGCAAAAATTAGAGAAGGAAGTATAGGTGTAAAATGGAAACTGGGATTGTGAACCAAATAAAGAGTCAACTCAGCGAAATCCTGGATGTATCTGGAGTGCATGCGGTAATATTGCTTGATTCTGACGGCTTTACTCTGGAATCAGTGACCAATACCGAAATGGATATAGCCGAGCTAGCCGGGCTTGCCCGAGACGCCATCGTCTCCAACATTCGTCTGTCGGCAAACTTTCAGGAAAGCATCTTCATTCAGGGCGCTCTGGAAACCTCCAAGTGTCTTTTGCTCTTAACCCAGTTTCCCAGGGGCGTGTATCTGGTCACCATCGCCGAGAAGGGCGTCGGCATCCAAAGGCTCTGGAACGAGGTGGGCAAAAGATACCGTCTGCTGGTTGAGGCGATGCAGATATAAAGTAATTTGCTGACTATTCCTTCAGCTCTTTTCTCAGAGCTTTTTTTATAGATGATAGATTGTCTATATTCTTCTTTTGGGAGAAATTCAGAGTATGATAACCGCCAACGAACTGCGCAAGGGTATGGCTATAGAGATGGATGGCAATCTATATCAGGTGGTAGTTGCCGAACACTACAAGCCCGGCAAGGGTCCCGCCTTCGTTCGCTCCAAGTTGCGCAACATGGACTCCGGCTCCATCATTGACTACAGGTTTCGCACCGACGAAAAGATAGAGCGGGCAATCCTGGAGGAGCGTAAAGCCAACTACCTATATCGCGACAGCGACCACCACATTTTTATGGACAACCAAACTTACGAGCAAGTCTCTTTTTCTGCAGAGCAATTGGGTGAGGTTTTGGATTATCTGGTAGAAAATATGGAAGTTACCCTCACCTATCACCAGGAGCGCCCAATTTCTGTGGAACCTCCCATTACCGTGGATATGCGGGTAACCCAGGCGGAGCCGGGAGTCAAGGGCGACACCGCCTCCGGCGGCTCTAAACCAGTTACCGTGGAGACCGGTGCGGTTATCCAGGTGCCCCTGTTCATAGAGGAAGGGGACCTGATACGCATTGATACCCGTTCGCACAGCTACATTGAGCGGGTGAAGTCCAGGTAGTAAAGGAATATAACTGTATTTTGCCAGTCAGATGGCACCGAAAGGTAAATTATGAGCTTTCAAAGAATAAAGCGAATTTTGGAGTTGATGGAAGAGCATAATCTTAGTGAGGTAGAGCTATCCGGTCTATTTGGACGAGTGGCTCTCCGACGGGGAATTGGTGGACAGAATGTCTATCTACCCACAACCATCGGCGCCCAGACGACAACTCCCCCCAAGACAGAGGATGTTGGCACGCAAGCAAAGCCGTCCACCGAGGAGACCGTCAAAAAGACCGATATTAGCTCGGACAAGCTGAAGGAAATTAAATCCCCGATGGTGGGCACTTTCTACCGTGCTCCGGCGCCGGATGCAGAGCCGTATGTGGATGTAGGACGTAAGGTTGCCAAAGGGCAAGCGGTCTGCATCATAGAGGCGATGAAGCTGATGAACGAGATTGAGAGCGATTTCTCCGGCACCATCCGCAAGATTCATGCGGAAAACGCCCATCCGGTGGAGTATGGTCAGGTTCTATTCACTGTGGAGGCTGACTAGCGTTTTGTAGTGGTTCCTAACCTGATTTTGCCACCTGAAGCAGACCGCCCGGTCTGCTCTTTTTTTACATACAAAATTGATTGGATTATTTACCGGGGCGTGATATAATTCCGATAGTTGCAATGCTAATCAGAATTAGGCTAATAAGAATTAGGCTAATAAAAATTACGCTAATATAAATTGGACGAGAAATGTAGGCGATATTGTCCGGCAAGGAGGTAAAAATGAGGAAAGAACTCTCCGCTATCTCCACTATAGTTCTTGTCTGCCTGGCGGTCCCGGCACTATACTGTGAAAACGATAACAGCGGTGGCGGAGGAGGTCTGGGCACTCCTCCTGGCCCCCCCACCAACCCCAACCCACCCGACGGCGCTACCGACATCTGTATGAATATTGACATAAGCTGGCAGTGCTCAGATTCGGACCCGCTCACCTATGACATCTATTTTGGCACCGATAGAGACCCACCACTGAAACAGAGCGAGTTGACTGAAGCTCATTACTACCCGGGCTTATTGACAGCCTATACTACCTACTTCTGGAAAGTAGTGGTCAGAAACAAATATGGATATACCACCAGCGGCCCGATATGGCAATTCACCACCGGAGATAAAACTTATTTTTGGAAATTCTATACCGGAGGTTATATTATCTCCAGACCCTGCGCATTTGACGGCAAAGTATATGTGGGCAGTAGCGACGATTACATCTATTGCCTGGATGCGGAGACCGGTGCCCTAATTTGGAGGTATCCGACCGAGACCGATGTCTGGTCCAGTCCCTGCGTTGATAATGGTCGGATATATTGTGGGGGGATGGACCATTATGTTTATTGCCTGGACGCAGAGACGGGTGCAATAATATGGGCATATAAGACCGGTGGCTGGGTCGATTCCAGCCCCTGTGTTGCCGACGGAAAGGTTTATGTGGGGAGTAGAGACTACTATTTCTATTGCCTGGACGCAGAGACCGGCTCCCTGATTTGGAGGTATCATACCACCGGCGAAGTTAAGTCTAGCCCCTGCTTTGACAGCGGAATGGTCTTTGTGGGCAGTGACGACCATTATCTCTACTGTTTAAACGCCTATTCCGGAAGTCTGATATGGAGATACCAGACTGGTTCTACTATCGTATCCAGCCCCGCTGTTGCGGAAGGCAGAGCGGTAGTGGGCTGCTGTGACGGATATATTTATAGCATAGATATTAACAACGGAGCTCTAATATGGAAATTCGCAACCGGCGCTGAGGTCCGCTCCAGCCCCTGTATCCATAATTGGACTGCCTTCATAGGAAGCAACAATAAAAACATATACGCTATTGAAATCTCCACTTTACATACCTGGGGGGAACAAACCGACGGCGAAGTTCACTCCAGCCCCTGTGTTGCCGACGAAAAGGTATATGTGGGAAGTTGTGACGGATACCTCTATTGCTTGAGCATAGACACGCAGCATCTACTTTGGAAAAACCAGCTTGGCTCTGCCATCAATTCCAGCCCCTGTGTCTACAACGGTAAGGTTTATGTGGGCTGCGACGACCATTACCTCTACTGCCTGGACGCCGCGGATAAGAATCTGAACGCCTCCGGGTATGACTACAATAGTTCAATCAGTGAAGATAACTTATCCTACGACGTCGTCAAAAGACCTCACCTTAACCACGATTACAGTAAGCGTGCCCCCGCAAAGAATTAGAAAATTCATAACCATTCTTTCCAAATGGTGAGCTTTTGGGAAGCGTAACCCCCGACGCTGAGCGCCAGGGGTTTCTCCTCTCAATAATCGCTTTTCTTGCCGCTTGAAATCTGCTATAATTCAATAATCTTCTTATCCATTCTCAGATAACTGTCAGGAAGGAAGTGGAATATGTTCTTCACTCTCTTCGGTCGCTCGGTCTTGGTTTTGGCTCTGCTATTCGGTTTGCTCTTTGCCGTGCTGATGGGGTTAGGCGAATACTTCGGATTTAGCATTTATGTTATCCTGCTCTTCGCCATCTTCGTCGTCGGTCTGCAATACCTAATCTCCCCCTTCATAATTCAGTGGATATACCGGGTTAATTGGGTGGGCTTGGACGGCTTTGGTCCGGAAACTGTGGCGTTTATCGAGCAGACCTGCTCCGACCGCAAAATCCCTATCCCCCGTCTGGGGGTCATTGACGACGGCAACCCCAACGCCTTCACCTTCGGGCACTTCCCCGGCGATGCCCGCCTGGTGGTCACCCGCGGGCTTCTGGAAAAACTCAACCCCCGCGAGGTGAACTCGGTAATCGGGCATGAGCTGGGGCATATCAAGCACTGGGACTTCGTGATTATGACCATCGCCTCCCTGGTGCCGATTATCTTCTACATCATCTTCCGGGGAATGCTCTCCGCCGGTCGTGGCAGCCGCAAAAACGGTGGGTATGCTTTAATCATTGCCCTGGTATCTTTCATTATCTACATAATCAGTCAGTATATCGTCCTCTTCCTCTCCCGAGTGCGGGAGTATTACGCCGACGAGTTCTCGGCTCAGGTTACCGGCGACCCCAATCAATTAGCCAGCAGCCTGGTGAAGATTGCCTACGGTCTTTCCTCAAGTGCCGGCAAATCCGAAAAGGAGAACACCGGCTTTCGCCAGCTCTCCGCCACTAAAGCCTTAGGCGTCTTTGACCCCACTACTGCACGCGCTCTAGCGGTAGCTGCTGCCGGTGCCGGTGGCTTTACCCAGGAGAATATGGAGAACGCTATGAAATGGGACTTATGGAATCCCTGGGCGAAGTTCTTTGAGCTCGGCTCCACCCATCCCTTGCCGGCCAAGCGCATCATTCGCTTGGAAAGCATCGCCGAAAAGTGGGGGCAGGCACCGGCTTATACCTTTCGCCAGGTCAAGCCGGAGAGTTATTGGGACGAGTTCTTCGCCGATATTTTTATGAACTCACTACCCTGGCTTGGATTCTTCCTAACCTTAATAATAATCCCGGTGCTTTTCTTCGTTAACAGTTTGAATATCGGTTACGGTTTGGGATTAGGCTTCACTTCAGGCGTGCTCGTCGGAGGGCTTCTCTCACTGCTCAAGACCCGTTTTAAGTATCGCAAAGCCGGCTTTCCGGAGACTACCGTTGCCAAATTGGTCTCCGAGGTCAAAGTAAGCCACATTCGCCCGGTGCCCGCCACTCTCAAAGGCAAATTCATCGGTAGAGGTATTCCCGGGTTAATGTGGAGCGACGACCTGGTCTTGCAGGATGAGAGCGGATTTGTGGTAGTCAACTATCGCCAACCACTGGCCATCCTGGAGTTTCTGTTTGGTCTGTTCCGGGCAGCCAAGCTGGTGGGCGGAGATGCCACCGTAGTGGGCTGGTATCGGCGTTCACCGATGCCCTATCTGGAGATGTATAAAATAATCACCTCGGATAAGACCCGCAAAGCCTATGTCTACGGCTCCAAGCTCTTCTTCGCCTGGCTATGTGCCCTGCTGGGGGCGATTTTAACTATCGTGGTCTTTGTCTCCGCGGCGGGGGCGGTCAAGTTTTAACGGCAGTTTATAGATGATAAAGGCGCCGCTTTCGTCGGCGCCTTTTTAATTATCCAGACTTATTTTTTCGTATTTGAAACCGCTATCCGATATATCTGCAATTGCCATTCGTGGGCTTTTGCCCTCTGTTGTAATCCCAAAAGAAAATATACAATTCCACCGCTCCATACCACCAAATGCTCCATCCACCAGCTCTGGTCTGGGCTGGTCAGCCAATACAACATAGGAAAATACATCATCACCACGCCCAGAAACATCAAAAGAGCTCCAAATAAGGAATAGATGCGCGCTTTGCGGGCAAAAAGCGGTCCTATGGCTATATCAGCAAGAGTCAACCGGTGAGCCTCTTGTATGTGTTTTTTGCATGCTGTGGCTAGATAAGTGCTTGCCGCACAATCCGCACAGAGCCCCGCTCCACAGATTTTGCAGACGGCCACTGCCTTCCGGTCAGGGTGCTTGACGCATTTCATATTTATCTCTCGCCCTTTCTCTTGAGCACAGTTCCTTCCGTAGTATTCAAGCCCAGGCGCATTGAATCCAGATATTCCCGGTAAGCGCCATATACCAAGTAACCCTGGACGAATAGAATCAAGTCCGTAGCCAGCAGTAGTCCGGTAGCAATAATAAATGGGCGAAGTGTCAGGAACCAGAGAACTACACCGCCAAGGACGAGCAGTATCGCCAATACCCCCTGAAGACGCAATCTTCTCTTCGCTGAGTCGGCTTCTTGCTCCAGCTGCCGCATTCTACGGTAACCCTTTAATTGTAAGGAAGCCAGCAAGGACTGGTGTTCTCCCCGACAGGAATGCCCGAAAGCGCTGTCCGCGTCACATTGGGCGCAAAGTCCCTTACCGCAGACCGGGCAGACGGCTACCGCTTCCAGTCCCTGATGCTCAAAACAATTCATTGAACAAGTCCTGATAATGGGAATACTATCTATTAAATTTATCACAATAATTTGCATTGGGCAACCCCTACTAGCACTATCGCATAAGAGGATAAGGGTAAATCCTTGACCCAAAGTCTATTTTGATGTTAAGGTTAGAGCCATCAGGTTCTCTATCTGACCAGGCACGATGCAAGCGCTTCTGCGAGAGCTGACGGAAAAACTGCGATTGAGTGATTTTATCTCTCAAAAAGGTGGAGAACTGTGCCTAAGCGAAGTTATACCATCTACACACCCATTAGTCATAAGTGCATTACATATTACCGGTCTCAAACCCCTTCTAGCCCTCTTCCCCGACCAGGAGTCGGCGGAGATTGCCTATCAGGACTTCCTGAGCTACCTGCAGTTTCTTCCCGACTTCGCCCATAGAGAAATTAGCACCGCCCTCTTCCCTCCCTGGGAGATTCTTCCCTACCAGCTCTCCACACCACATACCAAGATAATGGGTCGCCGACTGGAGGTGATGGGTGGACTGCTCAAAGGACGCATCTCCACCGTCTTCACCTCCTATCCGGCACTGGCTCAACGCCTTCTACCCAAATGGATTCTTGCCGAGTCCATACTCCAACTAAAAACAGGTCAGGAGAGTGCCCCGGAGACGCTTCTGGAGTTTTTAGTCCAACTCGGTTATCTTCCCGAAGCGGTGGTGGAAGCGCCCGGTCAGTTCAGTAGGCGCGGGGGGATTCTGGACCTATTCCCCATCGGTGAAGATGACCCCTTCCGACTGGAATTCTTCGGCGACCAGATAGAATCCATCCGCAAGTTCAATCCTACCTCCCAACTCTCCGTCTCTCCGGCAGAGGATATATTAGTCATACCCCGCAGGGAAGCCATGGCGCCACCGGGTGGTTTCCCCACCCTACTGGAACAGCTGAACCGGGAAGGAAGTCCGTATTATGCAGAACTGGAAAGGATTATCTCCACCGATGAGGAGCAGGAGGGCTTGGAGAACTATCTACCGGTAATATACAACGACACATCTCTTTTAACGGATTACTTCAGCTCTCGCCCCACCCTACTGCTCTCCGACATCACCCGATTGGAGGAGCTGGCATCTAGCTATTCTGAATTTCTTAACCAGCGCTACCGCTCAATCTCCGAGGAGGGCAAAAAACTACCGCCCCCGGAGGAGTGCTGGATTGATTTGCCGGCTCTCCTGCAGGAGACTTACGCTCGTCGTCTACTGCTCTCCGTAGAACCAGAAAGTAAAAGTAATGAAATTTGGAAAATTTCCAATGAAGACAGCGTAAGGATGCACACCGCCAAATTCACCGATTTCTCCGGGCGTTTGGATTACTTTGAGGAGAAGGCTAAGTCCGCCCTGTCGCTCAATTGCCGACTTATAGTAGCTTGTGCTACCGCCGGTGACAAGCGCCGTCTTGCCGAGTTGCTACCCCTTCACGCCCCCAAAGTAGCTTCCAGGTGCGAGTTGGTGGAGAGTGGTCTTTCTGCCGGCTTTGTCTTTCCGGAGGTTGGGCTGGCTATCACCAACGACCAAGCCATCTTCGCCCGTTTTGCGCCCAAGCGGTTGGGCAGACGCCTACGACCTGCCAAAGAAATCAGCCCCATATCTGCATTGGGCGACCTGTCTGCCGGAGACATATGTGTGCATAGCGACCACGGTATTGGGGTTTATCTGGGTCTTTCGGTCATAACCGTGGGCGGTATAGTCCGTGAGTTCGCCGCGCTGGAATATGCTGGCGGTAATAAACTCTATGTGCCGGCAGAATCTATTCATAAACTCTATCGCTACATCGGCGGTGACCTGGCTAAGCCCAGGATTGACCGACTGGGCGGAACAGAGTGGATACGGCGCAAGACTGCGGTGAAGAAGAGCGCCGAGGTCATAGCCAGGCAGCTATTGGCGCTATACGCCCGCAGAGAACAAGCCCACGGGTTTGCTTTCTCCCCGGATTCGGTCTGGCAGTATGAATTGGAAGAAAGCTTCCTTTACCAGGAGACCGAGGACCAATGCCTGGCAATTCAGGCGGTCAAGGAGGATATGGAGAAGCCCAAGCCGATGGACCGACTCATCGCCGGCGATGTCGGTTACGGCAAGACCGAGGTAGCGATTCGCGCCGCTTTCAAAGCGGTCAATGACGGCAAGCAAGTCGCTCTACTGGTGCCCACTACAGTATTAGCCGCGCAACACGCCCAAACTTTTAGGGAACGACTTGCACCTTTCCCGGTGCGTGTAGCGGAGCTCTCCCGCCTGGTGCCCTCCAAACAACAGAGGGAGGTGGTCAAAGGATTAGCCGAAGGGAAGGTGGATGTAGTCATCGGCACCCATCGTCTGCTCTCCCGCGACCTGCGCTTTGCCGATTTAGGATTATTGATTGTGGACGAGGAACACCGTTTCGGAGTCTCCCACAAGGAACGCATCAAAGAACTGAGGGCGGAGGTGGATGTCATCGCCCTCTCTGCCACGCCCATTCCGCGCACTCTTTCCATGTCGTTATCCGGCATCCGCGACCTATCTATCATCAACACCCCACCACAGGGACGCTTGCCCATATATACTTACATCAAGCGTTTTGGTCCTCAGCTAATCTGTGACGCCATCACCAGGGAAGTGGAGAGCGGAGGGCAGGTCTATTTCGTGCACAATAGAGTGCAGTCCATCGTAGGTATGGCGAATTGGCTCAGCGAGTTAATACCCCGGGTTCGCCTGAAAATAGCCCACGGTCAACTGCCGGAGATTGAACTGGCCAGAATAATGGCTAGCTTTTATGCCGGCGACTTTGATGTCCTGGTCACCACCTCCATAATTGAGAGTGGTATTGACATCTCTTCTGTCAATACTATTATTATCAACCGCGCCGATACTTTCGGTCTGGCGCAGTTACACCAACTGCGCGGCAGGGTAGGACGCAGCGGTAAGCAAGCCTTCTGCTACCTGCTGGTTCCTGCCCACGGTAGGGTTAGCGAGAGCGCTGGCCGGCGACTGGAAGCCATCCGCGACTCCACCGAGCTGGGGAGCGGTCTGGCGCTGGCTTTGAGAGACCTGGAGATTCGTGGCGCGGGAAATCTTCTGGGAGCAGAGCAGTCCGGGCATATAACCGCCGTCGGTTTTGATACTTACACTCGGCTCATCGCCGAGGCAGTTGCCGAACTGCGTGGCACAGCTCTCCCCAAACCCTCGGAGGTGAAGGTGGAACTTCCAGTAGAAGCCTATCTGCCGGAAAGCTATGTCCCCGAACCGCGAGGCAGAATTGCTGTCTATCGTCGGCTTTCCGAGGCTACTGCTCTAAAAGATATTTCGGAGAACAAGACGATGCTTGAGGATATGTATGGAGCTTTGCCAACGCCAGCCAAGAATCTATTAGCGGTAGCCAGACTGCGATTGATTGCGGACAAGGTAGGGGTGGATTCAATTCAGGAGCAAGATAAAAATATTCTGATTATATTCAGGGAACCTCCTAACGCCACAAAATTTGCCCAGGCGAAGATTGGAGGGCTAGAGGATGTTCGTTTTTTGCAGAGCCCCGGCGGGAAGGTGATACTCTCCCTGCGGACCATCGCCCAGGAATCTGTGGAAAAGCTTGCGGTTCTGGAGCTTCTTTTAACCCAATTAGAATAGGCTTTTGAAGAGAGTAAAAACTTGGGAAGGCTCATTATTAGAGCCTTCCCCACAGGAGAGTAAAGGAGCTTAATAGTCGGCAATCCATAAAGGCGGATCGCCAGTTTGGGGTGGAACTACCCCATGAAACACCCTACAGTAACCTATTTAAATTATACTCACTTATTGGTGTAAAGTCAAGAGCCGGCAAAAATAATTGAGATTACCTCTTCTTCGCCAGGGCATCCTTTTTCCGGAGAAGGAGAGCCAAACCGTAAGTGGCGCAGAAAGCGCCCGCGAGACCAATTAGCCCGGCAAGTCCGGTAGCTAGTTGTTGGTTGATTATTCCCGGGAATAGATAATCCGGCAGAGGGGAGCTAAATAATGATTCTCCCTCACCTTTGTCCAAGAATTTTTGGTCCTGGGCAACCTTCTCCAGTCCATCAGGCAAGCTAGACGCCCAGGGGGAAATCCCCAACGCCAATGCAGAACAGAGCAACAGTCCACCCAAAATCAAGAGTCCACTCTGTTTCATTTTACCATCCTCATATATGTTCCAGGTGCAGAAGGTCCACTCGCACTTTCATTATGAAGGCTAAAGCGGAAACGGTAATCCCCCCTTCAACCAGACCGATGAGGGCATGGATGCCGGTCATTGCCGGAAGTGCAGCGGCAAGTGGTGATGTTCCGGAGATAGCTAATTCTACGGCGCAGACGGCGGAAGCAAGCACTATTGAGAGCCAGGAAGCCAGGAACGCACCCGAATAGAAACGGAACCCCTTTTTCTCTTTGCCAGCTATTAGTCGGTTGGTCAGATAGGCGGTAAATACCCCTACAATTGCCATGTTGAAGATATTGGCTCCCAGGGTGGTGAGTCCACCGTCCTGAAAGAGTAGACACTGCAGGATTAGCACAGTGGACATTATCAACACGGCAGAGTATGGTCCCAGAAGAATAACAGCCAGTGCCGCGCCCATAAAATGCCCGGAGGTGCCGAAAGCAATGGGAAAGTTGAGCATTTGAGCAACAAAGATAAAGGCGGAGACGATGCCCATCATGGGGATGTTTTTGTCCTCCAGCTTGCCCCTGGTCTTGGCGACGCTTACGGTTACCGCAATCGCCGAGACGGCGGCGAGACTTACCCAGGTCTTAGTATCCAGGAATCCATCCGGAATGTGCATGCTAGAAACTCCAGAGCTTTAGAGAGCCGGTGCTAACTTCGGACAAAATAAGGGGAGGGCAAACTGTGCCCCCCCCTTGATAAGTTTTTACGATGACTTCTATCCGCTTACTTCAACATTGCTCACGAATCTTGACCAGCAATTTTAGAAACCAATGGTGAACATCCCTCCGAAGCGATACTTCTCTTCGGCATTCTTCGCCCCAAAGACTCCGGCCAGGTCAATGGTGAACAGGGGGGTAAGCCCGATGGATAGACCGGTGCCGACATTTACCGGGTTCGCCTCAGAGTTTTTTTGGAAGTTGCCGTAGACCTCGGCATAAGCGGTAATGAATCTCCAGACCTTAAAGTTGGTAGCGCCAGCCCAGTCAATATAATTCGGTGCGGGAGCACCGGGGGGCAATGGGTCTCCGCCGATGTTCTCGCGATGATAGCCCAGGTTTCCATGTAAGCCGAGGGGGCCGAAATATTTAGAGACCAATCCGGTTACATATACGCTGGTGGAGCCGGCTCCAGTGGGTATTGAATGCGTGGAGTCCGCTTTCTTGCCGGTGGGCAGATACACATCTACCACCACCCCTACTCCAACCGGCTTCTTATGCCGGTCAATCAGCATCAGCTTAGTCCAGACATCCATATCTCCGACGGAGAAATAGTTTTTACCGGTCTTGGGCATAGTATAGAAAAGTGGGACACCCACAGAGACATCCATAAAGGGCAGAATGCCGTAATATGGTTGCAGCCTGACGCCGAAATTGGCGCCCTCAAATCCGCTGGTATCCACATCAAACTTAGCGTAAGCGCCACTTACTTGCAGGTTAAAATGGCCCCTTCCCAGGGTATCCGCCGGCTCAGTGACCATAGAGTTGTAAGCCATCACCGGCAAAACTGAAAAAAGCAGAAGTAAAATCCCTGCCGACCAGCCTAAAACTTTGCTCTTCATCTCTTCCTCCCTTTGAGTGAAAAATCGGACAACCGGATAGGTGATTTCTTAATATTATATCATAGCATATAAAAAAATTAAAAGCCATTTATAACCAAGACCCTCCTGTTTTTTAATTGTTGACTTACCCATCTGCTTTTGCTATTATATCATTCTACCTTTTCCCAATAAACCCTAATGGTGATTCAGCTTTGCGAAATTTTTGGATAATATTCGCCATTCTCTCCCTCCTGGCTCCATCGTTATCTGCTGCGGATGTCACCACCATTGACAAAACCAATACGGTAGGAATGGGAGTTAATCTCGGTTTCTCCAGTCTTTATGGCGGCTGGGTTAAAGAGGCTTTTCGCGGTGGAATAGGAATCGGGGGGCAGGTGAGCTATAATTTCACCGGTTCCCTGGGTGTGGTTAGCACCCTTTATTACCAATGGACCCGTCAAACTCCTTTCTTGAAACACAGCTTTGGCGGGGGGGCTATGCACATCCTGTCTTTGTCCATTGGTCCCCGCTTCACTTTTCGGATAGCCTCGGAGATGAATCCATTATTGGATATTCTATTTGGCTATAACCAGATAAATATCAAAGGTGGAATCGGAGAACACAGCGAGACGCTCTATTCCCTGGGAGCCCGCTTTGGAGTGGAATTCTTTCTGGCTAAGAAATTCAGCATCACTCCAGCAATGGGATTCATCTACATGCTGAAAGACTTTGACACCAACGGGCTCTACCTTCCCCCGCAGGACAATCGCCGGGCTGAAATGATACCATTTTCGGTAGAATTGCAATTTTACATATAGATTGTCTAGCCAATCGTATTAGTCGGAATCAAAGGCTTTGTCGTTTTTCTCCTGGGAAAAGGTAGGAAGATTCGCCTGCCTTTTTCGTTTTTTAAAAATCCGGGATTATAATTTGATGATTCCCCAAGGAAACTGTATTTCAATGATACCGCCAATAGTTAGCTTTCAAAAACAGGCGACAGAAATTCTGAAGCGAGCCATAGCCAATGACCGACTCGGTCATGCCTACTTATTGGTCGGCGAAGTCGGTTGTGGCATATCCGAAATCGCCGCGAGTATCTCTCAGACAATATTGTGCACCAGTCCGGCGAGCGGCTGGGCTTGCGGTCTGTGCCCCTCCTGCCGCAAGTTTCTCAGCGCTAACCATCCCGATTTTCTGAGAATTCCAGCCGGCGAAAGGTTTATCAAGATTGAGGAAATTCGTGCGCTCAAAAGAGAATCCGCACTCAATCCCTTTGAGCGTATGCGCCGAGTAATACTAATGGAAGAAGCGGAAAGAATGAACCTGGAGTCAGCTAACTCCTTCCTCAAGTTGCTGGAGGAACCCCCAGCCTCAACTGTCATCTTGCTTACCACCAGTAAGCCCAATCTTTTGCCGGCGACGGTCCTTTCCCGTCTGCTCACCATCTACTTAAAGCGACCTCCGAAGGCAGTTATCACCGAACAGTTAATCTTTGAGGGAGTGTCGGAGGAAAAGGCAGATTATGCCGGCAGCAATTCTTCCGGCAATCTGGAAAAAGCCCGCCAGCTCATCGGCGAAAAGACCTCCGAGGAGACCGCCTGCGGGATTGAACGGGAGACTTTTGGCGAACTTACCCATTTGGAGACAATTGACGGTGCGGTGCAAGCGGTGCAGAAGTGGGGAAAAGACCGTCAGATAGTATTACAGAACCTGGAACAACTTGTTCTATTTATGGGGAGCAATTTGAGACAATTCGCGGGTAGAGATTCCACGGTCATTGAAGAGGCGATGCAGGAAATTATTTCTGCAAAGCTAGCCATTACGCAGAACGCCGCTGTGGAACTCTGCTTATTAGACCTGTTTATAAGGTTGGGGGACATAGGAATCTACAATCTTGTAGCGAAACACTAAATCTATCACCAGGATGCAATATGGCAAAAAGATATCTCACTGTCTGCACTTTGAATAGCGCCCAGCAGAAAGTCATTAAGGTGGATGAGGACATCTTCCAGCCCGGGGAGCTCTGCCTGATGGCTGGTGAGTTGGGGGAGGAATTCTGCCGGGTATTGATGGTCCGCCCGGCGCCCGATGACGCCGAAAGCAAAGTGGCGAAGGCTATTATCCGTAAGGCGAAGGATGAGGATTTGGATAGACTGCGCCTGATTCGGGAGCGGGAGCGGGAAGCGCGCCGATTCTGCCTGCAATGCATGGAAGCCCGAGGACTTCTCATGAAGCTGGTAGATGTGCAACTGGCTCCAGACGGCTCCAAACTGATTTTTTTCTATACCGCCGACGAACGAGTGGATTTTCGGGAGTTAGTTAAGGACTTGGCCAGTGCCTTTCGTATCCGCATAGAAATGCGCCAGATTGGTGTCCGCGACGAAGCTCGCAAGCTGGGCGGGTTGGGGCTCTGTCTTCGCCCGCTGTGCTGCACCAATTTTCTGAAAGAGTTTGCTCCCATCACTATGCAGATGGCAAAGGACCAAAACCTTTCCCTGGCGCCAAGCAAGATTTCCGGCATCTGTGGGCGGCTTCTGTGTTGTCTGGCTTACGAGGAGGATGTCTATCTGGACCTGCGCCATCAGTTCCCGCCGGAAGGAAGCAGAGTTACCTATCAGGACGCAGACTTCACCATCAAGGAATTGCTGGTCTTTAACCGGCAAGCAGTCTTAGTAAATAAGGAGGGACTGGAGGTCACCATTCCGCTCTCCGAATTACCGAAAGTAGAAGGACAGCAAAGCCCAGCGCATGTGCCAGAGAGCAGTAACGAGCCTAAAGCAGAGTGATGGTAGCTGATATTGGCATTCCTATTAACCGCGGTTCTTTGAAAAGAGCAAAAGAATATCTGAATAGCAATAGACCAATACTGGCTGACTCCCACCTGCACCTGGATATGGCTGAATTTGACCAGGATAGAGAGAAAGTCATCGCCGGTGCCGAGCAGGCGGGGGTTCCTATTCTCGTCCAGGCTGGAGTGGATTTAGAATCGGTAAAGTTCAGTCAACAACTTGCTCGCGCTTACCCCAATATCTATTATATCGCCGGACTCCATCCCCACCAGGCTGACCTGGGAAGCGATTCCTATCTGCAGGAACTCAAGCAGTTCACCTCAGACCCTAAATGCGTGGCTATCGGCGAAGTGGGCTTGGATTACCATTACGATTTCTCTCCTCGCTCCGTCCAACAGCGGGTATTCTCGGCTCAAATCAAGCTGGCGCAGGAGCTGGACAAGCCCTTGGTAGTGCACAGCCGAGAGGCTTTCGCCGACACTATGATTGCACTCACCAAAGCGGGGATTCCTCGGCAGGGCGTGCTCTTTCATTCCTTTACAGGAAGCGAGAGCGAAGCGGAGGAGCTTAAACGGATGGGCGCCTTTATCTCCGTCAATGGTATCATCACTTTCCCCAAAGCGGAGAAACTACGCCAAACAGTGGCTTCCTTCCCGACGGATAGAATTATGTTGGAGACCGATGCGCCTTACCTGGCACCAGTGCCCCGGCGGGGGCGGCGCAACCAACCGGAATATTTGCCCTACATTAACAATGCTCTGGCAGAGCTGACCGGGGTTACGGATAAAGATATAGCCTACATATCTACTCTGGCAACCCGCCAGTTCTTCAAAATTCCCTACCAGGATACCGGCACTATAAGTTATGTCATTGGCAACAATCTTTATCTCAATATCACCAACCGCTGTAACCACCAATGCACATTCTGTCTGCGTCATCGTTGCCAGGGAGTGGGGGGATATAATCTCCGGCTTTCTTGCGAACCTCTAGCTAGCGAAGTCATCAGCGCCATTGGCAACCCTAAAAGATACGACCAGGTGGTTTTTTGTGGTTTTGGTGAGCCCTTGCTCCGTGCACAGTTGGTGTTAGAAGTAGCACAGTGGATAAAGAGACAGGGAGGCAGAACCCGCATCAACACCAACGGCACCATCTCAAAATACGATGGTTATGACCTGACCGCTGAACTGGCTGGTCTGGTGGATACCTATTCGGTCAGCTTAAATGCGGTGAACGCCGAGGAATACACCTGCATCTGCCAACCGGATACGCCAAACAGTTTTGAAGCAGTATTGGCTTTTATCCGTCGGGTGAAGGAGTTGGGGGCTAGTGTGGTGGTTACCTTCGTTGACCGACCGGGTCTGGATGTTGCTTCCGCAGAAAGATTAGCTGGGCAATTAGGAGTGGAGTTCCGTCTGAGAAAATACTATAATGATGATAAATAAGGTCGCCAGTGTCATATGCGTCAAGACTCCCCAGAATATTTTCGTAAGCGCTTGAAGGAGATTATAGCCAGAAAGCGAGAGGGCTTCCCCCCAGACCACGACTTACCGGAAGCAATAAACCCACTTACTCTGGAGGAGGTCTTTCCCCACGGCTATGTGAGCTCTCATTCCGGTGTGGAGTATCTACATCTGGAGATGCCCTTAGACCAGTTCACTGAAGGCGAGCAGGAATTAAGTCAAATAGAAGTGCTATTCCAGGAATTGGAGAACCTTAAGAAATTTCCTAAAGAACATCTATTGTTCCTGGACCTGGAGACCTGTGGATTGAACTCTGCTCCAATCTTCCTGTTCGGAGCAATTACTCTGGACAAAAGCCCACGCCTGGTGCAGGGTTTGGCGCGAGACTACACGGAAGAAACTGCCCTGCTCCACTATATAAATGACCTCTTACAAAACTATCCGCTGTTGGTCACCTTCAACGGCAAGACCTACGACCTGCCCTTCATTAAACAACGGTGTATCCGCTACCGAATGCCGCCTCCCCAGGTATCCCAGCACATTGACCTCCTTCAGCTGGCGCGCCAGCGATTCCCCCGAGGCCTCCTCCCCAACCGCCGGCTAGTCACTCTGGAGCGCTTTTTGCTGGACAAGCCCCGAATCGGCGATGTGCCTTCTCAGCTTATCCCCGCACTCTATCATCAGTTTGTCAAAAGTGGCGATAGTAGATTGCTTTCCAGGGTTGTTCGCCACAACTCCTACGATGTATTGTCTATGTTACAACTATTTGTCTTACTCAACAGCTAGTGGACGATGGGCTCTGTTGTGCGTAAAATTGGGCGGGCGGGGAAAAACTTACTCGCCTTGATTTTTCCTGATTAAGCTGTTATAATGAGAAGATTTTATTCTTTTGCCCATTTTGGGTGGGTAAAAAATATTCAGGAGCTGGTATGGCGGATATAAGAGAACGGATTGTCCCTATTGAAATTGAGAAGGAGATGCGGGAGTCCTATCTGGACTACTCTATGTCGGTCATCGTCGGTCGGGCTCTTCCTGATGTCCGCGACGGTCTTAAACCGGTGCATCGCCGGATACTCTATACTATGGACGAAATGGGGGTTTCCCATCGCTCTCCTTCCAAGAAGAGCGCCCGCATCGTCGGCGATGTTATGGGCAAATATCATCCCCACGGTAACGAGGCGATATATGAAACCTTAGTGCGTATGGCGCAGGAATTTTCTATGCGCTACCCCCTGGTGGACGGCCAGGGCAACTTCGGTTCCGTGGACGGCGACCCACCGGCGGCGATGCGTTACACTGAAGCCAGGCTCTCGGAAATCGCCTCCACTATGCTGGATGACCTGGACAAACAGACCGTGGAGTTTGTTCCCAACTTTGACGAATCACTCAAAGAACCTGTGCTTCTCCCCACTCTCCTGCCCAACCTACTGGTCAACGGCTCCGACGGCATTGCCGTGGGAATGGCTACAAAAATCCCTCCGCATAATCTGCGAGAAGTGGTGCAAGCGGTCATTGCCTTGATAGAAAAGCCGGATTTGGAGATTAAGAAGTTGATGCGCTATATTCCGGCGCCGGATTTCCCCACCGGCGCCTATATTCTGGGCAAGAAAGACATTATGGAAGTCTACGAGAAGGGGCGCGGTCGCGTTCGCATTCGGTCAAAAGTCAATGTGGAGCGGGGGCGGAGCGGAAGGGAGTCCATAGTAGTTACCGAGATACCCTTTCAGGTGAATAAAGTTCGGCTAATTGAACGGATTGCCGACCTGGTTAAGGAGCGCAGGATTGAGGGTATCGCCGATATTCGCGACGAGAGCGATAGAGAAGGGATGCGTCTGGTAATTGAGATAAGGCGCGGCGAGAATACCAATGTCATCCTAAACAATCTATTCGCGCAAACTCCTCTGGAGGTCTCCTATGGAGTGATTATGCTGGCATTGATTGACGGCCAGCCGAAAATATTCAATCTGCAAGAGATGCTACAGAATTTCATTGATTTTAGGGTGGAGGTAGTCACCAAACGGAGTAAATATCTACTGGAGGAAGCAAAAAAACGGGCGCACATCTTAGAGGGACTGAAGATTGCCGTTGATAATATTGACGAGGTGGTAAAGATTATTCGCGGTTCAAAAACTGTTGACCTTGCCCGTTCTGCCCTGATGACTCGGTTCAGTTTTAGTGAGGCTCAAGCTCGGGCAATTTTGGATATGCGCCTTGCCCGACTGACCGGCTTGGAGCGACAGAAGCTGGAGGAGGAGCTTTCCGCGATAAGGACGGAGATTAAAGAACTGGAGAGGATACTTGCCGACCCCAAGGTGCTGATGAAGCTGATTAAGGACGAGCTCAATGAGCTGGCGGAGAAATATGGCGACGAGCGACGCACGGAGATTGTTGCCGAGCGGGAAGAAATAGATATTGAAGACTTAATTGCCGAGGAGGAGATGGTGGTAACCATCACCAACTCCGGTTACATCAAGCGCACTGCTACCTCTACATACCGTCGGCAGAGTCGTGGTGGTGTGGGAGTGGTCGGCGCCGACGCCGGGGAAGAGGATTTTGTAGAACATCTTTTTATTGCCTCCACCCACGATTATATCCTCTTCTTCACCGACCAGGGACATTGTTTCTGGCAGAAGGTCTACGACCTGTCGGAGGGCGGAAGGCAATCCCGAGGCAAAAAAATTACCAATTCAATAGAGCTGGGTAGAAATGAGAATGTGACCGCGCTGGTGCAGGTGCGGGATTTCTCCGAAAAGGGATTCTTGTTTTTCGCCACCCAACAGGGCTATATCAAGAAGATAGAGCTTTCCACTTTTGCCAATCCTAAACGCAAGGGCATAATCGCCACCACGCTCAAAAAGAATGATAAAGTCATCAAGGTGGTGGATACATCCGGTCAGGACGATATTATACTCACCACCCAAAACGGTCAAGCGCTACGGTTCAACGAGCGGGAGGTGCGCCCAATGGGTCGGAACGCGGCGGGAGTAAATGGAATAACCCTGGCGGAGGGCGATAAGCTGGTGGGGTTAATTGCGGTGAAAAGAGAGGCTGACCTTTTGGTAGTTACGGAAAATGGCTACGGCAAACGCACCCCCATTTCCGACTACCGGCTCACCCATCGCGGGGGCAAAGGGGTGATCACGCTCAATAATATAGAGAAAGTGGGCAAGATTGTCGGTGGGCTGGAAGTATTGCCGGAGGACGAAGCGATGTGTATCACCAGCGACGGGCAATTGATTCGGGTAAATGTCAGCGAAATTAGGGCTAGCGGGAGAGCCACCCAGGGAGTGCAGTTAGTAAGACCAAAGAGGGGGAAAAAAGTGGTAGCTATCGCCAGAATTATTCCGGATAAATAATAATTAGATAATTCGTAGCCGTTAGTATTTTCGCCGCATAATTGGATAAATTATGCGGGTTCTTTTTTTATATTGAAAATAACCACCAGAGTCAGGGCAGAGAGAATCAACAGGAAAGGTTGAATAGGAAGGCTATATCTAATACAAGGGAAGAAAAGAATTTCTGAGATAATATACGGAAAAATTAGAGAGAGAGAGGCGATAAAGGCTTTCCCACCGATTTTTAACCACAGAACTGTTCCGCACAAAGTTAAAACAAGAAACAAGTAATAGGTAATTAGATACACTATATTAGCGAGAGAGTTTGGTTCCGCTCGGGGAATCACTAGAAATAGCAGCTTATATCCCACAATGGACAGTTCTTCAGACGGATGGTTAAGAATGAAGCGAAAGGCCGCCCTTCTTAATATTTCGTCGTTATTTAAATCCCAAAAATCTATATAGGTTAAATCCTTTTTTTCCTCTTCGGTAAAGTAATCATCCGGGAAGATTGGAATCCACCAGCCACGGTATTCTTCATTTTCCAGTATGTAGGGCGTATTTGAGGATGCAAATGTCGCACCCCAGGTGGATACCGGAATGAATTTCCCATAATTGCTATAATTATGAATTGTCCAGGGGCTAATTGTTAATATACAGGCGATTACTACAAATAATGAAACCAGCATAGTCCGCTTGAACGATTTAATAATCAGGTAAATGATAAAAGGTAAGAAAAGAATAGCGGTTTGGAAGACCGGTCTGGTCAGTATTAGAAAGCCGAGGGATATTCCGGCAAAAACTGAATACATAATGCCGATTGCCTTTGGTTTGTGAAGCGCCCTTAATAACAGCAATATGAAGACTATACTAAGAAAGATGCTCAAATTTTCGGTTATCAGCATATGACTGATGCCGATTGCCGGCGGGTAGACTGCCAGTATGGCTGCGGAGACTAAACCCACAGTTGGTCCAAAGAATTCTTTTGCTAGAAGGAAGATAAAAAATACAGTAAGGACTCCCAATATGATATTCACAATAACTCCGGTAACCACATAAGGAGCAAGAGAGTAAAAAACTGTAAGCAGAAAAACATAACCCGGTGGACGGTGATAGGGAATATAACCGTCAATATTATATCCTTTACCTGAAGATAGAGATAGGGCTAGTCGGTGATATAAACCGGCATCCCCTTCTGTGGAGAACTCCGTGCCATTATATAATACCCAAACGATTCGAGCCAGTGCGGCAAAAATTATTATGGCTATTAATATGTATCTAGTTGTCATTGGTGAGAATTCATGGTAGACCATAGCTCTGGTTATTGTCAATTTCTTCATCTAGTTCAACCTTACTTTTTCCACACCGGGGATATTCGCTATTTTGTTCATCAGGTTATGTGGGCTGCAATTCTCAGTAACTATCAGCATGAATTTGATTCGTGACTTGGAACTTACCGCTGTGACCTTAGCTTCTACATTAATTATATCAATGCCCAGGGAGGTAATTGCTGCCGAAAGCTCTGTCAAAAGCCCGCGCCAGTTTTTCGCTTCCACGGCCAGGCGAATGATTTTCCCACTGCTCCGGGCATCTCCCCGCCAGCAAGCCGGCTGCAGACGTTCTTTTTTGGCGCGACCTGCATTCGGGCAATTACTCCTATGAATGGTCACCCCGCGGTTTTTGGTGACGAAGGCTACGATTGATTCTGGTGGTGAGGGAAGACAGCAACCGGCTAAACGATAGTCAAAATCTGAACTGCCGGCAATGTCCACTTGACAGATGTTGCTCGGGGAAATTACTGGATGAGGGCTGACCTCTTTACACTTGAGCAGTTTATCCAGGAAACCGCTAGCGCTTACTCGTCCGTCGCCCAAGGCAACCAGGAAACTCTCCTCATCTTTGAAGCCATATTCCGGAAAGAGCGCTTGATAATCTTCCCGCTTACGCAACTGCCCGAGCCTCAAGTGCCTCCTGCGGGCTTCCTCCTTCAATCGCTTCTGCCCCTCGCTTCGATAAGTAGTCTCTTGCGTCTCCCTCAAATACTGGCGAATCTTGTGCCGAGCCCGGGAGGTCACCACAATCTCCAGCCAGTCACGACTGGGTAAAGCGTGACCACTGGTCATAATCTCCACCACATCCCCGGTGCGCAGTTTGTAGGTGAAGGGCACAATACGCCCGTTGACTTTAGCTCCGACAGCGTGTTTGCCTACCTCAGTGTGCACCTCAAAGGCAAAATCCAGAGGAGTTGCTCCCAGAGGAAATTCCTTGACCTGACCCTTGGGGGTGAAGACCAATACCTCTTCCTCAAAGAGCCCTCGGCGGAGGGCGTCCATTATCTGCCCCGGCTCTACCAGGTCGGTCTGCCATTCCAGGACTTTGTCCAGAAAGGAGAGCGAGGAGTCCTCGCGTATGCTGGGTCTGACGCCTTCCTTGTAACGCCAGTGGGCAGCTATGCCCACCTCTGCTCGGCGGTGCATCTCGGCAGTGCGAATCTGGAATTCAAAGAGCTGACCATTTTTGTCAACTACCACAGTATGTATGGACTGATAGCCGTTGGTTTTTGGTAGAGCAATGTGGTCTTTGAATCTGCCCGGCAGAGGGGTGAAGGCGGTGTGAATTAAACCAAGAACCGCGTAGCAATGTCGTATGGTATTGACTATTATGCGGATGCCGTGCAAGTCAGTTACTTCCTGAAAGGAGTGCCCTTCCTGCATCTTCCGCCAGATGCTATAAAAGTGCTTGGGGCGACCGATAATCTTAGCTTTTATGCTGGCTCGGGTACACAGCTCGGTAACCTGGGCAATGACTGTAGAGATGATTTGTTCTCGTTCGCTGCGTTTTTTTGCCACTTGAGCGACTATCTCGGCGTAAGCCGACGGTTCCAGATAACGAAAGCAGAGGTCCTCCATCTCCCAACGAATACGCCCAATGCCCATGCGGTTAGCCAGAGGGGCAAAGATGTCCATACTCTCCCGGGCAATTCGCCGCTGGTCTTCCGCACTCTTATGCTCCAGGGTGCGCAGATTGTGCAAGCGGTCGGCTAGTTTTATCAGCACTACGCGCACATCTTTAGCCATAGCCAGAAGCATTCTACGCAAGTTGTGGGCTTCAAAGAACGCCGGGTCCGGAGAGAACTTTGAGAGTTTGGAAGTTCCCTCTACCAGTGAGGCGACCTCCTCCCCAAACTCCAGTGTTAATATCTTTTTGGTGAGAGAGGTATCCTCCAGTGAATCGTGCAATAATGCGGAGCTTACCGTAACCACATCCAATCGCAGTTCTGCAAGAATTTGCGCCACCGCCAAGAGATGTTGAATATAAGGCTCCCCGCTCTCCCGCTTATGCCGGGCGTGTATTTCTTTCGCCCGTAAAAAAGCCCGGCGAAGAAGCGCCAGATTTCCCCGCGGGTCGTTACGTTGCGTCTGACGACAGATGCGTTCAAAAGCGTCCGCCATAGCCGGCTCGGCAACAGAGTCATTTAAGGATGTTGTGGACATAGTCTCTCCGGTCAATTGCCCCTGCACAGATATTAACATAAATAAAAATCCGGCAAAATTGAAAATCCTGACTTGTATGCTGACGCTTTTTATCTTAATTTTAGATGACCATTAACAGGAACAGGGAAAAGTAATGAGTCTACAATTCGTCTGGTTACTCCCCTGGGGAGTTGCGTTGGCTATTTTCTTGATAAGCTGGGGACTAACCCTATGGAGCTACCTTCGCCCGGGGTTTGCTTCCTTCCGTTGGTTTCGTCCCCTGGTGCTTGCCCTGCGCTGGCTTTCAATTCTGGTTTTGGTTCTCTTGCTCTCCGCCCCGGTGTTGAGTTGGCTCTCCAATTGGGGGAAAAAGCCGGTGATAGCGGTGCTCGTTGATAGCTCGGCGTCGATGGGACTGGGGGAAGGAGAGAGCCGTCTATCTCAAGCTATAGAGCTGGCTCGGAAACTACTGAACGACGAAGCCCTGCTCAAAGAAGTCAACCTGGCTTTTTATAGTTACAACAGCTCAATCTCTCCCCTCTCTCTTGCCCAATTGAGCGGAGAAGAAGCCCTCACCCCCGCCGGGTCCACTCACCTGCTCGCCAGTCTGCAAGAGCTGACCAGAGTTTATGCCTCCAACGAGCTTGTCGGAGTGCTGGTGCTGAGTGACGGACGGCAGAGCGAAGACGCGCCTCTCCCTGAAGGTGATAACTTTCCAATACCCGTAAAATATGTCCTTTTAGGGAAAAGCCCAGAGCGAGATGCTTCTGTAACCTCCCTGCAAATGGAGGAAAGCCTCCTGGCTGGAACCAGAAGTCTTTGTAAAGTGGGCTTACGCCTTCTAGGAATGGCTTCCCAAACGGTAACTATTACTCTATATCAAAACCAGGAAGCGCTCGCAGAAAAGACCATAGTTCCCCTGACCGACCGAGAGAGCACCAACATAGATTTGCCCTTCATGCCTAAGATGGAGGAGGGCATCTTCCGGGTGGTGGTAGCCTCAGCAGTAACCGATGATATTCCGGAAAACGATGAGAGATTCGGCGTGAGCAATGTTATCGCTCGTAAGATAAAGGTGCTTCTGCTGAGCTCGGCGCCCTCCCCGGACTATGCCTTCCTAAAACGAGCGATGGAGAACGACTCCGCTCTGGATTTAACCACTATCTGTTATCTGGAGGGTAGAATTCTTCCCGAAGGTGGCACAAAAAGTGGCACAACCACACCGCCTCCAACTGCACCTTCAGAGTTAGATAACTATGATACTGTCATTCTATTAGACCCCAGCGAATCAGCTGGCGTTGAACTCTACCCCCTGCTTCAAGAATATATCCTCGGTGGAGGGGGATTACTTACTATCTTCACCTCCGACCAAACCTATCCCCCGGAGCTCAAAACACTCTCTCCCCTAATGCCGGCTCCCGGCGGCGAAGTGGAGTTCCATCCTCTACCGGTCTCTTCCGCCAACCTGCTCACCCTGGGCGCAGGCTGGATTCCCCAGGACAACCAGAGCTTGCCACCTCTGCAAGGTCCCAGAATAATAGAGTTAAACGGGAATTCTATCCCCCTGGTCATTCGGCAAAGCGACGGCGAAGTTGTTGAGGCAGCGGTGCAGAAAGGCTTCGGACGGGTGCTCTCCCTGGGGATAGGAGGGCTGTGGAGTTGGGAGATGTCCGGTTACCAATTGCTCTATCCGACGCTTTTTGGGCGGGCAGTGCGTTTTCTCGCCGAGCCTCATCTTGCCGGTCCATTCATCCTGCAGGTGGAAAGCAATTCCACGCCCGGGGAACTGGTCAGCATACAAATTCTCTGCAAAAACCCCACTGAGATTGGAGCCAGTGCCACCGTGACTATCTCCCACATCTCTGATGAAAGCCAAAACATTGTCCAGAGCCAGGAGTTTGCTCCCTCCCCAAAATCATTCTACCTGCAATTCATTCCCCAGCAAGAAGGAGTCTACAGCATCGTCGCCCGGGGGGCTAATGGTGTTGAAAGCTCCCGACTGTTTATATCCGCTCCGGCAAATGAACTTAGTGACCCCCGTCCGGATACCGGCTTCCTTTCCGCTCTGGCTGGCGAAGACAATCACCTTACCCCGGAGAATCTCTCCGCCGGATTGCTCTCTCTCACCGAGGATTTTAAGCCCCAAGCCACACTAAACACCCTCCGGCTGGTTAATAATCCCTGGTTATATCTGCTCATCGCTTTGTTACTATGTATAGAATGGCTCATTCGGCGCAGGTGGGGAGCTTGGTAAAACCAGAAAAAAAGATTACCTTTTTCACCAGGAACTCCGCCCTGATTGGAGTGGGGCTTTCCGCCATTCTCTCCCAGGTAGCTTGCTTTCGCACTCTCTTTTCTCTGGCCGGCGGAAATGAGCTGTCCATCGGCATCGCTCTGGGCGTCTGGCTTTTTCTCGGAGCTTTAGGCGCTCTCCTTGCTATCCCTCTCCCGCAGACGCGCACTTCCCCCCAAAAACAGCTCTCCGCTCTTTTTTTGCTCACTTGCCTGACTTTGCCCATCTCCATCTTCCTTCTGCAATATTTCCCTAACTGGTGGGGTTTTATGCCCGGTCAGGTGGCATCGCTATCGGCTATGCTCCTGGCTTCCGTGGTGGGTTTAGCGCCGGTGGCAATTCCCATGGGAACTGCTTTTACCGTCTCCTGCCGGGGGGGATTGCCGGGAAAGATGGGAGTGAGCTGGGTCTACATAACCGAAGCAATAGGTTCGGGGTTGGGCGGTCTTCTGGGCAGTCTGGCGCTAGCGCCGTTCTTGGATTCGTTGCAGCTGACCGCGCTCACCGTGGGGCTTACCGCTCTCTCTGCCATTTTTGCGCTCACTCTGTGCCCCCGGTCAATCTTCCGCCACATTATGTTGGCTCTGGCTCTAATGTTTATTACCTGTTCCCTATTCGGCTTTTTTAATAATAATCTCACCCGTTGGCACCAGCTATTAATAGAAGACCGTTCTTTCCCCGGACTTCAGGTGTTGCAGCTCTCCCCCTCTCGGCACGGCGAGCTTCTAGCCGTCCGTCAACGGGAGATAGTAAGCCTCTATTCCAATGGCCAGTTAATTGCCTCTTACCCCAATCCAGAGCTAGCCGAGGAGACGGCGCATCTCCCCTTGTTGGTGCACCCTAATCCCAAGCGCGTTCTTCTGGTAGGCGGGGGGTTATCCGGGGAGCTTAACGAGATGCTCAAGGAGCCGGTGGAGAGACTGGTCTATCTGGAGATCGACCCGAAGCAAATAGAGATGGGTGAAGAACTCTTAGGCTCCATCCCCGGGGACGACCGCTTGGAGATTCGGATAAAAGATATGCGACAGATGCTTCGGGAGAATGCGGAGAGCTCCTCGCCGGAAAATTTTGACCTCATCCTGCTCAATTTGGGTGACCCCTCCAATGCCGAGATAAACCGAAACTACACCCAGCAAGCTATGGCTCTAATAAAGGACGCCCTGGCTCCTGGCGGTATGCTCGCCTTCTTTGCGTCTGCAGATGAAAATTATATTGGTGCTGAGATGGCTAGCTACCTCGCTAACCTGCGCGCTACCGCGGAGACTGTCTTCCCGCAGGTCAAATATCTGCCCGGAGCAAGGGTGCTCTTTATCGCTGGAGGCGAGGAAGCTGATATCTGCACCGACCCGGTCATTCTCTCGTCGCGGCTGGCTGAGCGCCACCTGAAGCTAACCTATGTAGACCCGCGCTATTTAGAGATTCGCTTAATGCCCGACCGCTTCCGCCTGCTCACCCAGGCGATGGACGAAGTATCCGTCCAACAGGTCAACCGCGACGACCGCCCCATTGCCTATTTTTACGACTTGGTGCTCTTCACCAGCTTAACCTCCACACCGATTAAGAATCTCCTCTCCAAACTGTTGGTTATCTCCCGCTGGTGGTGGCTGTTGATTCCCGTCTTTATCGCTATCTTCGCAATTAGTGCTGGATTTAAGCGAAATAAACGGCGCCTGCTCAATTCCCTGGTCTTGGCGGTAGGCGCCATAAATATCTCTATGACTGTAATATATCTGGTAGCTTATCAGACTTTAGTGGGCTATGTCTATCAACAAATAGCCCTGCTATTCGCCATCTTTATGATTGGACTTGCCATTGGCGGCCTAATTCCGCCCTGGTTGATGCGGTCTCCAACAGGCAATCACCGCCGTATAAGACTGATACTCTCCATAAGCCTATGGTTAATTATCGTCCTCTGCCTGGGGGGACCAAAGTTGGTCTTTTCTCAATGGACAGCGCCATTTAGCACTCCACTCATCTTCATCCTGCTAGGGCTTCAGGCAATTCTGGGAGGTCTGGTCTTCTCCTGTGCCTCCCTGCTCAGCGTAAATCAAACCGGCAATAAGGTCGTAGATAGTGGCAGAATCGGTGGTCTTTTACACGCCGCCGACTCCTTAGGCGCGATGCTCGGCTCTATGGCTACCTCCATCCTCCTCCTTCCGCTAATCGGCTTGGCTAAAACCTCCTACCTGCTCTCCGCCCTCCTACTCGGGGGGGCGATAATACTGACTTGTTTTTCACCTGATTTCCACAAGGGTGGCGAGGGCTAGCTTTTCTAATGTCGGTCACATTTTGACTTGCTTTATCTGGAGGATTGGGATAATATTGATAGAGAATCCAGAAAATGGAGGAGATTATGCGTTCGCCTTTCAGGGGTAATTTTAATATTGTCATTCTGCTAGTAATTCTCTTTTTACCGGGTATAGTTCAAGGAATGCAACTCATCTATCTGGTACCAGTAGAGCCCACTGCCATATCCTCTGCAGGCGGGGGGATATACTATCTGGGGAAAATTGCCGGGGAAACGCTGGTGGTGGTGAATCAGAACAAGCTTTCTCTCCTTGCTGGGCTGGACGGTAATAAACTTGCCGAGTATTTCCCGGAAAAGCTTTATTATCTCATAAGCGCCAAAGGCGATGCCTGGCGAGAGGAATTGCCCCCGGACGCTGAGGTCTTAGCCACTTTTGGGGATACCTATCTGGTGGCAGTCAGCGATTATCTTAAGCAGGTGGTTCACGGGGAGATAGCGCTTCTGGAGATAAAGCCCCTGCCCACTACCTCGGAGAGCCTGCCCCAGCTAGAGCCGGTGAAATACTCCGACCCGGACATCCAGGAACTGGTGGATGAAGTTGATGTTGCTAATATCCACACCACTATACAGGACCTGGTCAACTATGTAACTCGCTACGACTTCACTCCGCAATGCCATCTGTGCGCCGATTATCTAGCGAACAAGCTCACCAGTTACGGAGCCGCAGTTGAAAAGATACCCTTCCTGCCGGGAAGCTTACAGGATGTCTTCTTTGCCGATGACGGGATAAGCGGCTGGGCGGTCGGAGCATACGGTGTTATCATTCACACCACCGACGGCGGAGCCACCTGGAACGAACAGACAAATCCCAGCGGGGATTCCATTCTCTCCGGTATCTGTTTTTACGACTCTACCCACGGTTGGGCTTGCGGACGAGGGAATAAACTGCTTAAGACTGATGATGGAGGCGCCACCTGGGTTGAGGTGAACCCCGGATACAGCTACTCCTACGAGGATATCTGGGCGGACGCCAGCGGCAAGGTTTTAGCCTGCGGAAGTCTGGGGAGCATCATCCGTTCCAATGATTTTGGCGCAACTTGGCATCTGTTTGAAATTTCCGCTCAGGACAATTTATGGTCAATTGATATGCAGGACTATGGCACTCGCGGAGTGGTAGTGGGCAAGTGGGGGGCAAACTTTATCACCAGCGACGGGGGAACCACCTGGCATAGCCTGCCGACCATAACCTACGAAAACCTATACGATGTATATTTTGAATCCGACGGCACCGGTTGGGTCTGCGGTGATTTGGGCACTCTACTCAAGTCAACCGACTACGGAGAAAGCTGGGATTTTGTGGACGGACCCAGCCAGGACGACCTCCGTCAGGTTACCGTGTTTGGAAGCCGCGGTTGGGTGGGCGGGCTGGCCGGCACTCTGTGGTTCACCGAGGACGCCGGCGACCACTGGCAAGAGACGAAGATAGCCACAGACAGCACAGTTAACGGTTTAAACCAACCCCAGGAGAATTCTGCCTACCTGGTGGGCGACCAGTCGGTGATATTCAAATACATCGGTCCGGATGTATCTGATTGGGAAAATCAGAGCAATAATCTTTCCTCGGTCGGAACTCATGTAATTTTCAATGTGGTAGGAAGAATTGACGGAAGCAGCCATTCTCATCAAGTCTACGCTCTGACCGCCCACTACGATTCTATGTCAGAAGACCCCTATGTGCTCGCTCCCGGCGCCGACGACAATGCCACCGGCGTAGCCGGCGTGCTGGAGACCTGCCGTCTGTTAGCCGGCGAAAGCCCTACTTATTCTCTGGAGTTCATTGCCTTCGGCGGAGAGGAACTGGGGCTTTTTGGTTCGGCAAGATTTGCCACTAGCATTAAATATAGCTCCGACACTTTCCTCGGCGTGCTGAATTTTGACATGCTCGGCTGCACCGACGATGGGATGAACGAGGATTTGGATTTAATCTCCAATGAACAGTCGGTCAACCTGATGGACTTCATCATCTCCTCGCGCAATAATTATGTCCCTGATTGCCGGATTAAGCGCACGGTGGACCCGAGTATGTGGCGAAGCGACCATTCCTCCTTCTGGAACCAGGGAATTCCCGCCCTCTTGGGAATAGAGGATTGGCCCGAGAATCACAACCGAGCCAATACCACGCAGGATACCATCAATTGGATAAATTTTGACCTGGTCGCCCTGTTCACCAAACCAGCGGTCTCCACCCTTGCCGAGCTAGGTCAAATATCCGCTCTGCAACTGCCGGGAGACCTGGCAAATCTCAAGGTCTACCCAAATCCTTTAAATTTAACTCTTGCCGAAGCCGGAGCCTTCACCTTTGACGGATTGCCTCAAGATAGTAAGGTAAAGATATACAATGTAGCCGGAGAGCTGGTAGCCGAGCTCCCCCCACCCACCTCCGGGCGAACCTTCTGGTATGCACTGAACCGGGCTGGCGACAGTTGCGCGAGCGGAGTCTATCTGTATGTGGTGGAGAGTGGCTCTGGAAGCACTTCCGGTAAGCTGGCGTTAATCAAGTAACCATGAATTTTAGGCTTTAGAGATAAACACTTGGGGGGATGGGCAGAGACCAAAGACTACTGCTCTTCCCATTCTTTTTTAGGTCATTTATGTAGAGGGAGCACCTTAAGGTAGAGATGAGTCCAACCACTACCCAGATAGCTGAAAAGGATTGGCATACTTTAGGGCAGGACGAGGTAGTGCAGATTTTGGAGAGCGACCCGCGCGAGGGCTTAACCCCAGAATCTGCTCTGGCACGACTATCGGTATTTGGACCAAATGTCATCGGCTTGAAGTCCAAGATTAACTCCATCAAAATACTCTTTGCCCAATTCCTGGATGTAATCGTGCTGGTGTTGATTGGCGCTCTGGTGGTGGCGGCTATACTGGGAGAATGGATTGACTCACTCGCCATTCTGACCATCGTTATACTCAATGCCATTTTAGGCTTCACCCAGGAATTTCGCGCGGAGAAGGCTTTAGCCAAACTGCGGGAGATGGCTTCACCACGCGCCAGAGTGGTGCGCGGTAGCGCGGAGATGGACATCTCCTCTGCCGAGCTGGTGCCGGGAGATTTGATATTATTAGAAACTGGAGACGCCATACCCGCCGACGGACGGCTTCTGGAACAAGCCGGGATGAGCGCCCAGGAGTCAGCTCTGACCGGTGAATCGGGGACGGTGGACAAAGATGTCTCCGCACTATCCGACCCCAAGCTCCCATTGGGAGACCGAATTAACCTGGTCTATCAGGGAACCACAGTGACCGGCGGACGGGGCAAAGCAATGGTGGTATCCACCGGTCTAGCCACCGAATTAGGCAAAATCGCCTCCCTGGTGCAAGAAGCGAAGGAAGAACCAACCCCGCTACAAAAGCGACTGGATGCTTTAGGCAAGAAGCTACTCTATTTGATTTTGGCAATATGCGCCCTAATATTCGGTCTGGGGCTTCTGCGCCAGACGGATGTGACCCTGGTCTTCCTCACCGCGGTCAGCCTGGCGGTGGCGGCTATTCCCGAGGGTCTGCCGGCAGTGGTCACCATTGCTATGGCTCTGGGTGTGCAGAGAATGGCTAGCCGAAAGGCGCTAATCCGCAAGCTCACCTCGGTAGAGACTTTAGGTTCTACTACCTTCATCTGCACCGACAAGACCGGCACCCTCACCCAGAACAAAATGGAGATAGCCAAGGTCTTTGCTCCGGGTGCGGGGGAGATGGATTTAGCTAGCCCAGAAAACTTAATGTCACCGGCGATAAAACGCATACTGAATATTGGCGCCCTCTCCAATAACATCTATCTCAAATCAGTAACCCTGGACCATTCCATATACGATATGGCTCGGGACGGACTTCTGGGCGACCCGATGGAGATAGCTCTAATAGAGAAAGCCATCGCCACGGATTCGCTGGACGAGTTCACCCACGAAGATAAGGTCAAACTGATAGACGAGTTGCCTTTTGACTCCAACCGCAAACGGATGAGCGTGGTCTTTGGAACTGCCGGTGGTTGCATAAGCCTGGTAAAAGGCGCACCGGATGTTCTGTTGCCCCGCTGTAGCTCGGTTTATGAAGACGGCAAAATAATTCCACTGACTTCCCAGGATTTCCAAAAGATTACTAAAGCAAACGAAGAGCTTGCCGATAGGGCTTTGAGGGTGATAGCGGTAGCGGAGAGGGATTTTCCCTATCTGCATAAAGGCGAGAATAAAGAGGTCTTTGAAGAGGAGCTCACCTTTGTGGGCTTGATAGCCCTGCGCGACCCGCCGCGCCCGGAGGCATACGCGGCGGTGCAGAAGTGCAAAAGCGCCGGCATTACCACGGTTATGGTCACCGGCGACCACCTGGCGACAGCCCTGGCTATAGCCCGGGAATTGAACATCTATACCGAAGGAGACTTAGCCCTGACCGGTCGGGAACTGGACGAGATGAACGACCAGGAGCTTTACAAAAAGATAAAGCAAGTAAGGCTTTTTGCCCGGGTTAGCCCGGAACATAAACTGCGGGTGGTGAAAGCGCTCAAAGAGCACGGCGAAATAGTGGCTATGACCGGTGACGGGGTCAACGATGCGCCAGCCATCACCGAGGCGGATATTGGCGTGGCTATGGGCTTGAAGGGAACCGATGTTACCCGGGAAGCCTCGGATATGGTTCTTCTGGACGACAACTTCGCCACTATCGTATCCGCAGTAGAGGAAGGACGGCGGATATACGACAACCTGTCGAAGTTCATCCATTATCTGCTCTCCTGCAATACCGGCGAGGTCCTAACTATGCTGGTCAGCTCTCTGGCTGGGCTTCCCCTGCCGCTATTTCCCGTTCAACTGCTCTGGGTAAATCTGATTACCGACGGCATCCCCGCTCTGGCTCTGGGAGTGGAGCCGGCTGAGCCTAACCTGCTAAACCGTCCTCCCCGCAACCCCCAGGCGGGCTTTCTGCGCGGTCGGGAGCTGAGAGATATCCTGATTGAGGGTAGCACCATCGGTGTAGCCACCCTGGGAATCTTTATATTTGAACTATTTTATCGTAGTGCTTCTTTGGGAGCGGATTTAGCTTACACCTATGCACAGACCTCGGCCTTCTCCGTGTTGGTGGTCTCCCAGCTCTTCCATTCGCTGAACTGCCGGTCTTTGACCATACCATTATACAAGGTAGGTCTTTTCGGCAATCGTTTTCTGATACTAGCCTTTTTCGGCTCTCTGGGGATTCATTTCCTGGTGATTTACACCCCATTTTTGCAGACCATATTCAAGGTGACTGCCTTGTCTGCTCTGGACTTTGCAGTGGTCATACTCTTCTCCATGGCTCCTCTCTTTGGCGTGCAGATGGTGCGCATCTGCCGCCAGTGGTGGGGGCGACGGAAGTAGCGAAAGGATGGTTATTATGAGACGGAAAAACTGCCAACATAAGATGATACCGAGCTCGGTTCTCGCCTTAGCGCTCAGTCTGTTATGTGCTTCCGGTTGTCTGCAGGACAGCAATCTCTTCAGCGGAGTGCCGGACTTGCTCCAGCCCCTGAACGGTCAGGTGCTCACCGAGACTTCCCCTTATTTTGACTGGAGCGATGTCGCCGGCGCCACCCGCTATCATCTGCAAGTGAACTCGGTGCAAATGGGCCTGGCGGTTATAGATAAAGATAACCTTATGTCGTCGGAATATTATGCGGTGGAGGTTTTAACCCCCGGAGACTACCAGTGGCAGGTGCAAGCCGGCGACGATAAAAACTGGGGCTCCTGGTCGGTAAGATGGGTCTTCACTATTCAGCAGGGTATTCCCGTCCAACGATAAGCATAAACTAAGTATTTGCCGGCTAGCCCCTATGCTCCCAACTAAAAAAAAGTCTCAGGTGCGAAACAAGCGACCCCGACCGGTGCACAAAAAGGGTTGGTGGAACGGTATCAAGCGCTGGGGTCGTTATCTCTATCTGCGCACCGTCCGCCAAAACTCCTCCCCGGCGCGCATCGCCACCGGCACCGCCGTGGGGGTCTTTATAGGCGTATTCCCCACCTTTGGCCTGGGCATACCGTTAGCCCTCGGCTTGGCTTTCCTATTTCGCTTCAACGCTGTCTCCGCGGTGCTCGGCTCAGCGATTATGAACCCGCTGACCACCCCCTTCTTCTGGACGCTCAGCGCTCTGCTGGGCGCCAGCATCTTCGGTGAGGATGTCCACCATCTATGGTCTCTAATCCAGTCCGGTGCCGCCAGGGAGGTCATCATCACCTCCACCGGCGCCTATCTGGTGGGAAACACCATCATTGCCGTCACCTGCGCGGCTGTATTCTGGGTTTTAAGCTACCTGGCAGTATTGGCTTTCAGGAGGGCTTGTGCACGCCGCTTAATTAAAAGCTGAATTGGACACCTCTGTCTACGGTAATAATCAAAAACCTCCCAGATTGCTGTGGGAGGCAATCTATCTCTCCTTCCTCCAATACGGCTTATATCTCCCGGTCAATAGCCCCACAAAGCCCCAGAGCTGGGCAATATTGGTGAGCAAAAAGTAAAGCGCCAGGTAGGTCAGTCTGCCCTGGGGCATAGGCGAGACCTCCACCAGGATGCCGACCAAGGCGACGGCATAAAAGACCGCCTGACAAAAAAGGGCTATCTCGTAATCCAGGGACGGTGCAGTAAGCTGGATATATATATTGCTGGCCAGGAGCAGGAGCAGGAGAAAGGGGCTTGTCCAGCGCAATAGCTTGTGGCAGAAGAGCTTGCCGGCTAGAGGTGTGAGCCAGAGCCTGGCGAGCAGGCGCATAGAGCCGACGGAGCCGGCCAGAATGCGGGCTTTTCTGCGAAATTCTTTGAATAAGCTGCCGGCGCCCTCCTCAAAAGCCCTGGCCTGCGGACAATAGACCAGCCTTTTGCCCCCTTTGACCACCGCCAGGGAGATGAGCAGGTCGTCCATCACCATCCAGCGAGGGCTTCCCCCAACGAAGAGCTTCCGGCGCACCGCGTAGAGGCTTCCGTCGGCGCCACAGATGTTGCCGGTGCTGCTCTCCGCTCGCTTGATGAACGACTCGTATCTCCAGTATAGTCCCTCTCCCGGCGAAGAACCCTCTTTTCCGGTAATAATCTGCTCCCCGGCGACCCCGCCTACACCGGGGTCGGCAAAAGGTTTGACCAGCTCGGAGAGCGCTCTTTTCTCAATAGTGGTGTTGGCGTCGGTGAAGACCAATATATCGCCGGTCGCATGTTTAGCTCCAGCAGAGAGCGCCGCCATTTTACCGCTCCGCTGGGGCATACGGATAAGGCGCACACCCTTATCAGCAAAGCCCTTAACTATCTCGTCGGTGCCGTCGTCGCTACAATCGGAGATGACCAGAATCTCCAGCTTATTCTTTTCCCAATCCAACTTGAGAGATTCCTCCAGTTTTTTTCTGACTACCTTAGCTTCGTTGTAGCAGGGGATAAGCAGGGTGATGCTGGGAAGATAGGTTTTTGACCTTATCCTTTTAGGAAATATTCCGGCTACTATCGCCACCAGAAATGGATAGATTAGATAGCACAGGGCGAGTAACCCTAAGGAGAACCAGAAGACGACTATTGACAGAATGAGCATTTTGAGAGGTGACCGGCAAGGAATGTGAAAATTAAGATTACGATACCACAGCTTCCTTTCACTGGCAATCGGGAAATTCCCTTTTCCTTCCACTTGACTTTCCCCCGCCTTTCAATTAGAATTCAGTATATTGTCGGCTTTTATCGGTGTTAACTATGCCAGAAAAATTCATAGGCAAATATCAGGTCATCCGACTGCTGGGCAGCGGCGGTTTCGGAGATGTCTTCCTGGTCCACGACCCGGTCCTGGAGCGCAACTGGGCTATGAAGATCTCCTCCGGTGTGGGCGACAAGGGAGAAGCCCTCTTGCGGGAGGCGAAGCTGACCATAAAGCTAAACCACCTGCACATCGTCCGCCTGCACGATGCCTTCTTTGAAGACCTTAATTTCTGTATGGTTATGGAATATTGCCCCGGCGGTAGCCTGGCGTCACACCTCAAAGAAGCGGCCAGCCGAGGTGCCGCCTACAAGCCGGAAAAAGCCGCCGAGGTAGCCCTGGCGGTGACGGAAGCCCTGGATTACGCCCACAGCCAGCATATCCTCCACCGCGATGTCAAGCCGGGCAATATCCTCTTCGGAGAGGGTGGAATTCCTAAACTCACCGACTTCGGCATAGCCCGCATTCTGGAGGACGCCCACGGCGCCGCCTCCACCCGCATCGGCTCGGTGCCTTATATGGCTCCGGAACATCTGCTCGGTCAAGCCACATTCAAAAGCGATATCTTCTCCGCCGGCGCCGTCCTATACGAGATGCTCACCGGCAAGCGAGCTTTCCCCGGTGCCAGCGACTATATTGTGATGAAAAACATTGAGAGCGGAACCCTCACTCCCCCAAGAGAGGTCAATACTAGTATCCCTCCCTGGCTTGAAGCTGTCATCCTATGCGCCCTGGCTCGGGAGCCAAAAGACCGTTTCGCTTCCGCAGGGGAGATGGCGGAGGCACTTAAAGCCGGGATGAAGGGTAAGCCAAAGGAAATCGCCGCTCCTCGGCAGAGAGAATTGCCGATTCCCCGGAAAGAATCTCCCAAAAACCGGTATGCTGAAGACGCATTGGAGATTGGGTCGGAGAAGCTGTCCCAACCCCGGGGGAAAAAGCGCCGTTTTGGCTGGCTATTGGTCACCCTTCTGGTATTAGGCGCTCTGGCCGGGCTTACTATCGGCGGGAAATATATGCTGGAGTATCTGGGATATCCAGGTGGGGAGGAAAAAACGACGGAGACCAAAAAACTCCCGCCGGTGACCAAACAGCAGGAGTCGTTCAAATCGTCAGATAATGATTCCGCCAAACTGACTGAGGCAAGGAAAATACCTCTCACCATAAAAAAAATCACCTGGTATAAATATTACACCAGGGATGTCCAGGGGCTCTTCCAGCAGGGGACCCGGCAGGAGATTGGCGGTGGAGTCATAGACCTGATATTTTTGCGCTTCGGCTTTATCAAGATAATCGCCCAGGTGCAGGGGGTCAACAACCTTTTTCATCTGGAGGACTTCTCCGGTAATCTCACCTTTGAGCTGCCCCGCTTCCAGACTCCCGGTGTGCTCTCGGTGGATATGCCCTTTACTTTGAAAAAGAGTGTTCAGAATTTCAACCAGGAATTTATGCTGGATTTTACCTACCTCACCGAAAACGATTACGTCACCGGTCAGGAATATCAGGGCTTGCTAAAGATAAAGTATAAAGACCAGGAGTTATATCGGGAGCTGCTAAATTTCAAAGTCTCCCCCGGCTATGAGGAAGACCAAATCCCCATCAAACCCTGACCAGGTGAGTAAAATCCTAGTCCTGCGCCTCTCCCATCTGGGAGATGTCCTGCTCACCATTCCCTTGCTTAAGGCATTAGACCAAATTTTTCGCCGGGCGGAGATTAGCTTCTGCACTCGCCCGGAGTATCTCCCGCTTTTATCTATGGTCTCTGCAGTGGATAGAACAATCACTGTATTGCCTGACGATATAAGATTAAATGGTAAAAAATTAATAAACCAAATCAATCAGTCCGGTCCTTATCAGCTACTGCTGGACCTGCACGATATTCCCGTAACCCGCACCCTGCGCTCGGCTATCTCCTCGGAACGCGTTTTGGTAAGCCCCAAATATACCTTGGAGCGATGGCTCCTGGTGCTGCTGAAAAAAGACCTTCTCCCCCCGCAATGGCAGGTTGCTGAAGGGCATTTGAGTCTATTACAGGAATTAGGCTACGATGTGGAGCCGACCGATTATCATCTGGAGATAGATGAGAGTGTAGGAAGGAAGCTTGCCGAAGAGCACAATGTCGCCCTTTCCCCACCGCCGATAGCCCTGGCACCGTTTGCCACCCGACCCACAAAGGAGTGGCTGGCAAAACACTATCTTGAGCTTGCCCGACTAGCCCACGCCCAATGGAAAACTACAATGCTGATTTTTGGTTCTAAGGCGGAGAGGGAACGGGGACAAGCGCTGGCTTTGGACATGCAGAAAAATGGCCTGAATGCGGTCAGTTTAGCCGGCGAGTTGAGTCTGGCGGAGCTTCCTCATCTTCTCTCTCAATGCTCTGTCCTGGTGGGTGGGGATACCGGATTAGTGCATCTGGCTGGCGCCTGTGGAATACCGACCCTGGCGATATTTGGTCCGACCACCACTCGCTTGGGCTTCGCTCCTCTGGGGGATAATAGCATAGTAGTGGGGTGCGAGCTTTCCTGCCGACCGTGCAGTCGACACGGAGGGGAGTGCTGCCCCCTGGGAACTCTGGAATGTATGGAGAAGCTCCAACCACAGCAGGCATGTCATCTTCTCTCAGATTTGCTCACAGTGGTGGGAAAATAATTTTTTGCATTATTTGTCTGCACGATGAAGCCATCATCCAATTAACTGACTCTATACTTTCAAAAACTAATAAGGATTTGGGGAATACCCTGGATACTGGTGAACTAATTATTGGAGGAATCTACAATGAGTAGACGCCGGATAATCATCCTCGTGGTGCTGTTAGTAATCATAATTCTTTTGGTCTCCTGGTATATGCTCAGTCGTGGTAAAGAGCGTCCCGGAGTTATTCAAGCCTCCGGCGTCTTTGAGGGACAGGAGGTGGTTGTCTCGGCAGAGGTGCCCGGCAAGGTCATCACCGTGCACCACGATAGCGGAGACCAGGTGGTCAAAGGTGAAGCGTTGATAGATATTGATGCTACCGATACCTTCCTGCAGATATCTCAGGCGCGGGCTAATTTAGCCAGGGCTCAGGAGGGAATAGTGCAGGCGCAAACCCAGCTCTCCCTGGCACGGAGTAACTACCAGCGGATGAAGGCGATGTATGACAGCGGGGAGCTGGCGGAGACCCTTTTGGAGCAGGCGGCAAATGCGCTGGAGCTAGCCCAGTCCGGAGTGCAATCAGCAACGGAAGCCCGACGTCAAGCACAGGCACAGGTTGACATAATCACCCATCAGTTGGAAAAAGCCAAGGTGGATTCACCGCTCTCCGGTCAGATTTTGGAGCGATATGTGGAAGCCGGTGAACTGGTCAATGTGGGGACTAAGCTCTTCTCCGTCGCCGACTTATCCCGCCTGTGGCTGGATGTCTATGTCCCGGAGAGCAAACTGGGGCTGGTGCAGGTGGGGCAAGAAGTGGAAATCACCGTTGACTCTTTTCCTGACGAGGTCTTTAAGGGTAAGGTAATATTTATCAACGGCGAGGCGGAATTTACCCCCAAAAATATTCAGACCAAGGAGGAACGTTCCAAGCTGGTCTATCGTGTTCGCCTGGATGTGCCCAATCCAGGTAATAAATTGAAAATTGGCATGCCCGCAGACGCCGACATTCTGGTAGGCGAATAATCTCTATCCCGGGTTTTGCTAAGGAATGATAATAGTATGGCTACTACTGATAAAACAGTTGTTGTATCCGCAGAAAATTTGGTCAAGCACTACCGCACCAACCAGGCGGTTGCTGGGCTATCCATTACTATAAATGAAGGGGAGATATTCGGCTTAATCGGTCCGGACGGAGCGGGCAAGACCACTACTTTGCAGATGCTGGTGGGTGTTCTACCTCCCACCAGTGGCACCGTTTTCATCTTCGGAAACGATGTGGTGCGTAACCCGGAGACCATCAGAACCGAAGTCGGCTATATGCCCCAGGGCTTCTCCCTCTACGAAGACCTTTCCGTCTGGGAAAATATGCGCTTCTTCGGAATGCTCTATCAGCATCGCTTAAAAATTAGCGACGAATGGGTGGAGCGACTGCTGTCTTTCAGCCGGCTTTCGCCCTTTCTTGCTCGCCCGGCAGGTAAACTCTCCGGAGGAATGAAGAAGAAGCTCGCCCTGTGCTGTGCGCTCATCCACCGCCCGCGATTGGTAATGCTGGACGAGCCCACCACCGGCGTTGACCCCATCAGCCGCTTTGAGCTCTGGGAGATACTCTACCGTTTGGTTGAGGAGGGGCTTATAAGCATTCTCTTCACCTCGCCGTATATGGATGAAGCCGAGCGAGCCACCCGAATAGCGCTCATCGCTTCCGGGCGCATCCTTACCACCGCTCCGCCCCGGGTGGTGCGGGAGTCGGTGCCCGGGGTCATATTGGAGATTGAAGTGGAGAAGCACATTGAAGCACGCGACATTCTGCGAGCCGGCTTTGGAGCGGCTAAGGTCAATATCCACGGGCATTACCTTCATCTGCTCACCGAGAATCCGGGAAAAGACCGGGCGCAAATAAAAAAGTTATTGAAGAATAGCAATATAAACCTCATCTCCATCCGGGAGAAGCATATCAGCCTGGAGGATGCCTTTATCACCCGTATCGGTGCCGAGCGCGCTGGTCGTGCCTATCGGGCGCAAGGAAGTTAAAGGGAGCGACCAGGGTGCAAGATAACCAATATGCCATAGAGGTTGACCGCCTGGTCCGAAAATTCGGAGACTTCACCGCGGTGAACGGCATAAGCTTTAAGGTGCGCCGGGGTGAGGTCTTCGGTTTTCTGGGACCCAACGGCGCCGGCAAGACCACCACCATTCGCATGCTCTGCGGACTGTTATTGCCCACCAGCGGTAGCGGTAAAGTCGGCGGTTACGACATCAATCGCCAGAGCCAGCAGATTCGCAGCATCATCGGCTATATGTCCCAGAAATTTTCTCTATACACCGACCTGACCGTGGAGGAGAATATTCGTTTCTACGGCGGAGTCTACGGCTTGAGCAAAGAGAAGATAAACCGACGGCTGCCGGATATTCTGGAGATGGCTGGGCTCATCGGCAAAGAGAAAACCCTCACCAGCAGTTTGGCAGGTGGTTTTCGTCAGAGATTGGCTCTGGGCTGCGCCATTATCCATCAACCGCCGATAATTTTTCTGGACGAACCCACCGCCGGAGTGGACCCCATCAGCCGGCGGGATTTCTGGGACTTGATTTACAATATGTCCCAGAAAGGGGTAACTATTTTAGTAACCACCCATTTTATGGACGAAGCCGAGCATTGCCAAACAATAGCCTTAATTCATGACGGACAACTAATCGCCCTGGGCAGCCCGGAAGAACTAAAGAGGGAATATCTGGCGGACATAATCTGGGAGATGGAATGCACACCCCTTCTCCCCACCTATAGACTGCTGGTGAAAGACCCGGCGGTGGTGAAAGCCTCGCTCTACGGCTCGGCTATCCATATATTAGGTAAGGAGCATAAGAAGATGGGCGATTATCTGGTGAAATTCTGTAAGGAAAATCGTATAGAGCTTCTGCGGCTGGAGGAGGTTGCTCCCACTATGGAGAACCTCTTTCTCACGGTGATGGAAGGATAAGTAAAGGAAAAAAATGCGCCTGTGGGCGATGATTAGCAAGGAGTTTCTGCACATACTGCGGGATAAAAGAACCCTGGGATTGGCTATCTTTATGCCCATGATTATGCTCTTAATCTTTGGCTACGCCATCTCCTTTGATTTCTACGAATTGAAGGTAGCCGTCTTTCAGCCCAAGCCCTCACCACTTGCCACCGACTTCCTTGCCGAGTTAGACGAGAGCCCTTATTTTCATATTGATAAATGGACCGGCAGCTATCAGGAGTTGGTTCATCTGATTGAGGATGGCAAGGCTAAGATTGGCATAGTGATTCCCACAGAGATGGGAGAAAAGGCGGTAAAGGGCGGAGAGGTGCCGATTCAAATTATCACCGACGGAAGCGACAACCTCACCACCACTGTGGCTATGGGCTACCTGATGGGTTATGCAACTTCCTACAGCCTGAAGTATCTCCAGAAACAGCTCCCCGGCAATTTTTTCTCACAGATACCCCGCATTCAGGTATTGGGAAAAGTTTGGTATAACCCTACACTAAAAAGCTCGGTTTTCGTAGTCCCCGGTCTTTTGGTGGTAATTATGATGCTATTGGGAGTGATGCTCACCTCGTTGACCGTGGCTAAGGAGTGGGAACAGGGAACTATGGAACAGCTCATCACCACCCCCATTCGTCCGCTGGAAATCATCATCGGAAAGGTCTCGCCTTACTTAGTCATTTGCACACTGGATGTAGCTCTGACAGTAATCATCGGGATGCTGTTCTTCAAAGTCCCTTTCAACGGCAGTGTAATTCTCTTCAGCCTTATCACTCTGATTTTTCTCTTTGGAGTCCTGTGTATGGGGCTATTCATCTCCACCGCCACCAAAAGCCAGCAACTCTCTATGATGGTCTCGGTTCTCTCCTCCATGCTTCCGTCGTTTATCCTTTCCGGTTTTGTCTTCCCCATCTCCTCTATGCCCCGATATATACAGCCGATAACCTATCTGGTGCCGGCGCGCTATTATGTGACTGTAACTCGCGGCATTATGCTTAAGGGAGCAGGAATAGAGACCCTCTGGCCGCAAGTGCTCTTCCTTTTAGGATTCTGCATTGTATTTGTAGTGCTCTCCCTAACCCGTTTCCGCAAATCTCTGGAGTAGAGCAGATGCTGGAGAAAGAGAATCGCATCCATTACTTCAGGCGGGGCTTGTCGGCGCTGGTGCGCAAGGAGTTCATCCAGATTTTGCGGGATGTGCGTCTGCGGGGATTGGTCTTCATCGCTCCCATTTTGCAATTATTGGTCTTCGGCTATGCGGTCAATTTTGACATTCACAATATTCCGTTGGCGGTAGTTGACTACGACCACAGCTCCGTCTCCAGAGGTTTGGTGAGCGCGCTGGACAATACTGTCTATTTTACCACTGTCGCCTATCCCCAAAACCTTGACCAGGCGATGAAGCTGATGGAGAGCGGAGAGGTCCGCGCCGTGTTGGTGATACCGGAAGGTTTAAACAAGCATTTGGGCAGAGGGGAGACCGCTCAGGTGGAGATATGGGCTGACGGGAGCGACGCCAACGAGGCTAATGTGGCGGTCAGTTATGCCACCGCCATTATCAACAACTACTCCTCAAGGATTGTGCTGGAAGCGCTCTCCGCCAAAGGAGGGGTAACCACCTTCGCACCGCGCTTTCAAGTCTGGTATAATCCGGCGCTGGCCAGCACTGTCTTTATGATTCCCGGTGTCATCTGTCTGATTCTCACCGTAATCTCCACCAATCTCACCGCCTCAGCCATAGTCCGAGAAAGGGAACGAGGGACATTGGAGCAAGTAATGGTAACCCCCCTCTCCCGCCTGCAGTTTATTCTGGGCAAGCTGATACCCTACATAGTGATTAGTTTTATTGACATCACCGTGGTCATAACCCTGGGAATGCTCATCTTCTCGGTTCCGATGCGGGGCAGCTTTCTCCTGCTCTACCTCTGCGCGGCGCTCTTTCTTCTGACCAGCCTGGGAATTGGGCTATTCATCTCCACCATCTCCCGCACCCAGCAGCAGGCTATGCTCTCCTCCATATTTTTTACCTTCCCGGCAATCACCTTATCCGGTTTTATGTATCCCATCAGCAATATGCCTAAAATCTTTCAATACATCAACTGTGCCAATCCCCTGCGCTGGTTCATAGAGATTCTGCGCGGGATTATGCTCAAGGGCAATGGCATTGATGTGCTCTGGCCCCAGATACTGGCACTCTCGGCAATCGGTTTCTCCATCATAACCCTCTCGGTGATGAGATTTCAGAAGCGAATAGGATAAAGTAGCTCCCCCTAGGCTCCTAAAAAGCGCGAAAAAGCAACCCCCCTCCCCCCTTTTTAGGGGGGAGGGGGGGGGCCTTATAAACCATAGGTGCAGAAAGATTATCGGGAATAATCCAGCAAGGGCGAAGAGCTCAATTGTGCATAGAATTCGGGATTCTCCCCCCAATTATCCAGCATATAGCAGAGCCATCCCACTGTGCCGGCTTTGCTCTTCACCTTCAACCAGTGGTAATGATATGTCTCCCCGCTTGGGTCGTCGTAGTATTGTTCTTCCTCTTTTCCCAGCGAGTAGACCCATTCGTTCTTTTTTACCGTTCCCACTTTATCGCTTTCAATATCCGGCAAAGAACGCAGGTTGAGCGCCTCGGCTAAAACCTTCACCTGAGGATAGACCAGGTAGCTATTCATCCAGGGTCCGGGTTGGGGAGAATTGCTGGAATCCAGCAAAGCTCGCCACTCGGTGTCGTTCATAGGCTTGTCGTTCTCAAATTCGTAGTGCAAATAGACTCCGCCGGTGCAGAGCTGTTGCTTGCCGGCAAGATTCACCACCGCCACCATCGTGCTGGGGTCTCCCACGCCCTCCAGAAGGAATTTGGGGGGTATGCCCGGCGCTGAGCCGGAAGCCACATCGGCTACCAGGGCTACCCTTTGGTTGTCAATTTTAGCTCCTCCATCGCTAGAGTGGGCCGCTTCCTGGTCGTAGTTTATCAGGTTTAAGGTGATTTTCTCCAGATAGGCACCAAATTCCTTTATGAATTCCCTCTCCTCGGCGGATAACCCCTGGCCGGCGAACTCCTTATCGTTGATGGAGTTGAGATAATCCAATGTGGTCAATATCGTCTGGTAAGTCTCCTCAAGAGTCTTGAAGCCATCATACTCATTGCCCTGGCGATAATCACCAAACCACAGATGTCTGTCCAATAATTGGTCGTGTAGCTCCACCACTGTCTTCTGAAGTGCCTGGTATAGCTGTGAGTGGGGTTCAACATAGCCCACCACTTCCGGTATTACCGGAAATTCATCCGGTCCACCGCCAGAGCCCCAGGCACCAACACCTTCATTATAGAGTATAGTGTCGTGACGAAGCTCCGTCCAGATGGCTAAGCCGGTGGTTAGCAGTTTATCCTGCCAGGCGGGGGTTTCCATAAAATGTTGAATGGGGGTTTCTGCGTCAAAAAGTAGCTTGATGGAATATAGCCAGCGATTGTAGATGTTAGCGGAGTAGAAGTCATCACCGTAGCCTTTAAACTCCGCTATCATCTTCGCTAATTGGCTTTCATAATTGGGGTAACGGTTAAAGCCAAAGACCTCGGTCAAGTAATACATAGCTCGCTGGCTACCCAGAGCGGACATTACTTCTGCTGAACAAGGCAGTAGTCGGGGGTTGGAAGTATCGCCCACCTGGGGAAATACCAGGTTTTGCATAATGTCGGTGTCCGGAGTATAACTCTGGGGGAAGAGCTTGAAAGCCGGGCGCAGGTCGGCGCCGATTTTGGGAGGGGGAAGTTTGGCGACCTCCTGGCGGAAAGCTTCCAGCTTCGTTGGGTCGGCAAACTTGGAGTAGTCCTCGGTGGAACCATAAATATCAGCCAGTAGATTGGTATAAAGGTCGGGACCAAAGTCGTCGGCCCGGCCCACGAAGAGGGATTGAATATCGTAGATATCCTGCCACAAACCTATAGCCGTTTTATCCTGCACTAGACTGGTGATGTATAGCGAGGTGAGCAGTTCTTCGTCCCGAGTCTGCTGGTTACCGTTGTCGGCAAGGAAGCTACCCTGGGAGAGCCACATCATAGCCAGGAAATAATTGGTCAGTTTTGGGCTGGTGGTGTAGTGCCCTCGGGGCTTGAAGACGGCGAAATTGAAGGCTGGTTCCTTATCCGGGAAAAATAGCGAGTCCCCGCTCAGGTTTTTGATGTTTTCCAGCTCTTGAGTAACTCGGGGTGAATAACTTGCCGGCATATCCGGGTTGAGCAGGGCGTAGGCGACGGTGAAGTAATCGCGGATAAACTCCCAGCGCGTCTTTTCTGCAATGCTATCCGCCTCCGCTAACCGCTGGTTAGTACTGCTGACCAGAGCGGTGGTCATAGTAATCAGCTTGTCGTAGAGCGACTTCTCCTCTATCGTCCTCAGCAGATAATCAAAGTAGAGATGAAAGACCTCCAGGACGGCATCGGAGGTGATGAAGTTGGGGGTTTCATACCACTCTTCCGGATGAGACCCGGATTCAAAATGATAAATATTATGAAAAAGGTTGCTGGTCTGGCCGGTGGCAATGAAGCCGTTCTCGGCAATCTTTTCCAGTTGGTTGGGTGAAAAATTGTCAAATTCAAACATGTTCCAGACTTCACTAGCCGGGTTGTTCAGTCTTTGCAGATAAATCTTCCCCCCTTTTGAGTAAGCCAGAGCCTTGCCGTCCGGAGCCCAGGCAATGCCGCTGGAAGGACTTACTCCGCTTGCCACCTTGACAACCTCATCGGCATAGAGGTCGTAGACATACAGGTCTCCCGATTGGTCAACATAAGCTATCTGGGTGCTGTTGGGAGAGACCGAGAGACGCAAAGCCTGCATTTTTACTTGCATAAACTTGGGTTCATCCCAACCCCAAGTATAATCCAGGCGCGCTGTCTCTGTCCCGTCCGGTCCCACTATTGAGCCGATGGCGGAGATTCCACCGTAGAACCAATCAGCATCGTTGACCGTAGAGTAGGGCTGATAGGCACTTTCCGGACAGGAAAGGTTCTCGCCGAACTGGTCGTAAAATTCTTCCCAGGTGAAAGTCTGGCCACAGAAGGTAAAGGGAGCATATTTAGTAGAGTCAGAATTCACTGTGAAAAGGTCATATCTTCCACCAGTCTCCTTGAGCAGGAGGATTTTGAAGAAATTTTCGCTTTTTCCGGTCTCTTGAGCTTCTTCGTAACCGTGTTCCCACATTATGGGGGAAATTTTGGGGTTAAGCTCATCCGCCGGGTCGGAGGTCAATTGCAGTTGCTTTTTATCCCCCAGGCTCATCTTCCAAATGTCAAAATTTCCTTGCCGGTCGCAAGCCCAGACCAGGAACGAACCGTCGGGGGAGATGTCCGGCGAAAGGTTGTCGCCTTCGGTGATAAATACAGTCGGACTTCCACCGTCAGCCGGCATTGAATAAATATTGTGCTTGCCCTCTTCTCCGGCGGAGAAGAAAAGATTCCTTCCGTCGGGGGTGAAAACCGGGTCGCAAGAGCCGGGGAGGCTGGCGATTAACTGCGGAGTTTCAATGAGTGAGGGTAGAGCAAGAACTGTGTAGGGAAGGGTAAGGATTATTGTGAGAAGAATGCCTGGTCTTTTCATATCTTTTACCTCCTTGGAGGGCGGTTCTTATTATTGTGGGGGAATTTATTATTGCATAAATATTGAAGCTCGTCAAGTATTAATAGGATAATGGAAGTGAAGACCTCTCAAATCCCCGGCGACTGCAATACAGGTATTTTACGGAGCTATTTTCTGCTTACTATCAAAATACCATTCCCGCAACGATTGTGATGAACTGTATCCAGAAGACTCAAAAGAGCAGTTGCCGGAAACAACAGAAGATTGACCAACCTCAATGGTAAGCTTTGAAATAAAACCATGGGAAGCTCCCAAGCCAGGGCGCCGAATAAACCAAAAGTATATTGGACTTCAACTATCTGTAATCCTGCTGAAGTGAGGCTGGCTCTGAGCTCCTCAGTAGTGAAACCGTCCCGAAAGTGACCGGGGTCTTTCCAGCGAGGGTGTCGCGGCTTGAGCGAGTAATGTTTGGGTATATGTGGCGTATGGAGTAATAGATAACCCCCCGGTTTCAGCGCCTGAGATAACCTCTTGACCACCAGAGATGGGTCTGGCAAATGTTCTAATAGCTCCGAACAACAAATCAAATCCAAATTTTCAGGCAAGTGGGCTTTGGCAACATCGCCGCAGATGAGAGTAATATTTTTATAGGGGGCACAGACTTTTTGTGCATCGTAAATCCTCTCCCGGTCAAAGTCTACGCCATATAACCGCACCTGTGGTCTTTTTCGGGCGAGGAATGCCAGGGTTGTTCCCGCGCCACAACCGACATCCAGGACTATGCCCTGTTGAGGTGTAAGCGCCAAAAGCCTGGGCAATACTGCCCGACGGCGGACCATCGCGCCGGGATATAGAGTTATTCTGCGCTTAAGCGCCAGACTCAGCCAGGTCAACATAGCAGCCTCTAATCATTATTGCTAATGTTCACACTGTTTATAGCAAAAACACAATTGAAAAAAGAAAAAACGCCAGAACAACGGTGTCTTTTCAATAAAATTGAAAAATCCATCCTCAGCTCTACTCCTTTCTCCAAACCACAGCCGAATAACCCACAACCTTAGAAGTGTCCTTATTGTAGTCCGCAGAAGTAGCGTAGCAGAGAACCTCCGGCTTGCTCACCCCCAGTTCCCGCATCGCGTAGTTCACCGCGCCGAAGACCACCGGAGCATCCACCGCGGAGATGCCCTGCTCATTGGTATCTACAATGCGCAAGGGGTCGCTGTCGGCTAAGGCGGACAGAGCGGAGTCGTCCAGAGTTTTGGCGACATCCAGAGGGTAATAGTGGGATAGGTCAACAGTGGAGACGATTAGCAGCTTCTTCCCACTTTCCTGGATTAGAGCGAGTAGCCCCTTCCCCAACTCCCGAGCGAAATCCTTATCGCCACTGCCCACCAATATAGGCAGAATAGGTATGTCCCCCCAAATGTAATGTATGAAGGGCAGTTGGTTCTCCAGGCTGTGCTCCTGATAGTGCGGGGAGGGATTATCTTTAGCATCTTTGACTTTTTCCAGAAAGAGCTGGGCGAGGGTTTCATCAATCACCGAGCTACCCAGTGGGGAGAGAAACTTGCCGGAGGTGAAGACGGCGGCGCCGGAAAGCGGACCGTAGTGGTATGGACCAATAAGGATAATGGTATCAGGTCTGCTGTTGCTCGCTGCCTTAAAAGCTTCACCAGCGACTTTTCCGGAATAGACATAGCCGGCGTGGGGAACGGTGATTGCCAATATACCGTCCTGCGGCTCACTTTTGGCATTGTCCAGAAAACCGGCGACCTGGGCTTTCAGCTCTTCCGGGTCAGCAGGGTAAAATCGTCCCGCGTGCGCTGGGTTGCGGATAATCTCCACTGGTTTAGTTTCGGTGGTCTCCTTTTGCTCTTGTTTCTTTTCGCCGGCACAGGCGACAGCGAATATTATGCCCAGGAACAGGGTGAACAATAAAATCCCGCGCATATGGATGCCTTTCTGACCGGAGCTGATGCTTAATTAAAAGAGACTGCTGAATTTTATGCGCAGACCCTCAAAGGGAAGCTCTATTAGGCAGACGCCGCTGGCGCAAACCTTTCCACCGCGCAGTTGTCCGTAACCCACAGTCAGCTCGTGTTCATTGGTTAGCTTGTAGGTTATCTCCCCCCAGGTCCATTTATCCCGCTCTCCAAGCTCCGGCTGCTGGTTGGTAAATTCGTGGCGCACTAGTGCCACCAGATGCCCACCCCAGGAGTAAGAGAGCTCCCCGGTAATGTCCCGATAGGTGCCAGCAAAAGAAAGATATTCTTTGCGCTTCTCATACTCAATACTACCGGTTACGGAATGAGTTTTGGTCAATAGATAGCTGGCTCTAAATCTACCGCGGTCTTTCTCAGTCACTTTTACCTCGTGCTCCCGTTCGTATGATAATTCCATATCGGTGTGAGGCAAGAGTTCCACAAAACGAGCGGAGGCAACCGCCTCATCAATCTTTCTTAACTCCGGCAGGGTGGAGCTTATCTCCTCCTGATGGGCGTATCCTCCCCGCAGATGCAGTTTTTCAAGGGGATAAGAGTTCACTTCTATTAGATAACCCTTTTCGTTATTGCCATTATTCAAAGATTGTTCAAAGAAGCTCACATAGGGAGGAGACAGATATTGCCCGCGCATTAACTCGCTCAGTTGTTGATAATGCTTATATTCAAAATTGACCGAGAACCGGCTGAAAGGCGGGGTGGCTACCACGCTCAGGTAGTATCCCTTCCCAAAGCGGTAAGAGCTCCATACCGGGTCATCGGCGTAGGAAAAATCGGTCTTCTTGGCGTAGACGCCGGAGGCGGTGATGAAATTCCAATTCAGATTCCCCCCAAAACCGTATCGGCGAACATCCTCGGTTTGAAGCGTAAAAAAATCCGGCAGAGTGATGGAGCTGACCGAGGCATTAAAGGACAGGTTATTAAAATTCAGCGCTGAAAGGGGGTAGACGGTGACTTCTCCACCGTAGAGCGTATCATGGTTGCCCTTGCCAGAGGCTTCCCCCCGACCACCCAACGCCTTAACCTCCAATTCTTTGAACGGCTTAAGCTCTAGATAGGCTCCTTTAGCTATACAATCTATATCTACATCCGGTTCTTCGTAGGTGCGCAAGATTAAGCCCTTTCCCAGAGTGCTTTTGAAGCTGCCCACAGTAACCTTGACTGGTTTGGTATTATATTTTACAAAAATCTGAGATAAGTCGGTGCGATATTCCGCAATTCCGCTGAAGGGATTGAGCCGGGGCTCATAAATTAGCGCCACTACACCGATAGTGAAGGGATTCATATTCAGATTTAGTTCCAGACGGTCGTCAAAGAACTCGTTGCCGTCTTTTATAAGACGGTAGGTGGCGCCGTTGCTTCCGTGAATGGAAAGCTGACTGAGCGGGGGTAGCAGAGCAAAGCCGAGCCCGGCGGAGATTAAGAGCATTAAACCGGTAAGGGTTATTTTCTTTAACATAATCTGTTACCATACCTTAAGATTTAAGGAGAAATGGAAATTACATAAAGTATTGTTACCGATGAAACCGGATTACTTTCCAAAGAACCCACCACCACCGGAACTGGAGACCGCTTCGTTAATAGCATTATCAAAGACCGATTCAGTGCCGGGGGTGTATCCGCTGTAAGAGAAAGCAATATCTCCGTTCCAATCTATCAGAAAATAATAGGGTTCCTGGTTAACATTGTAGCTGTCCCGCACATACTGGTCGGTATCCAGAAGAACGGTGAAATTATAGCCCTGACCGTCAACATAGGGCTTAACCCGGTCGGAGGTGCGCTCGCTGTCCGTGGCGATGCAGAGCATTTTTAGACCGTCCTGGTAATATTTATCGTAAAGCTGCTGAAGATAGGGCATAGAGTCTTTGCAAGCCTGGCAATCGGTAGACCAGAACATAATGAAGACGATATAGTTGCCAAATAGGTCGCCCGAATCCACCCAACTACCGTTAATATCTTTGACCGAAAAATAGGGAGCATTGCCGGCAAAAGAAATGTTGGCGAGAAAGGAGAGAGAAAGCAAAGCTAAAAGAATTAAGACCGAGAGCTTTTTCATCTCTGAACCACCCTTTGTTTTAGGTTGATGGGAAAAATTTTCCAAATTATAACATTGAACCGAATAAATTCAAAGAGATTAAATGAATATCGGCGAGTCCTGGTTAGCCAGCTTTTCCGAGATATGCCTCTATTACCTGTGGATTTTTGCGCACCTCTGCCGGCGGTCCTTCAGCTATCTTCTCCCCGTGGTCTAAAACAATAACCCAATCGGAGATGCCCATCACCACTTTCATATCGTGCTCTATTAACAGAACAGTTATGCCCAGGTCGCGGATATTATGAATGAGTTCCATCAACTGTGCCGTCTCCATAGGGTTCATACCCGCCGCGGGTTCATCCAGAAGGATTAATGTCGGGGAAGCGGAAAGTGCTCTGGCTATCTCCAGTCTCCTCTGGTCACCATAGCAAAGGCTGGCCGCGCTCTCTTCCAGCGAGGTTTTTAAGCCCACAAAATTCAAAATTTCTATTGCCTGTTTAAGACCGAGAGCTTCCTCGCGCCGCTGGCGCGGAGTAGCTAAGATAGCGTCCAGAATACCACTACGGGTGCGGGTGTAGCCTCCCACTAAAATATTATCCAGCACAGACATTTGATTGAACAGGCGAATATTTTGAAAAGTTCGGCTCACCGCCAGGGTGGCTATCTCATCAGGGCGGAGCGAAGTGGGGGGAAGACGCCGGTAACCCACTACGGTGAAGATGGCAGCCAGCACTGCCGAACCCAAAACCGAGAGATACCAGGCTACTCCCAGATAGGCTAGAACTACCAGAGAAGCGACCACCGCAAGGAGACTGAATGCAACATAATAGGGTAGCCACCTTAAGCGAGGACGGGTGGAAGCAATGGGCTTGCCCAGGAATCGCACCTCTCCCTCCGAGGGTTTTATGATTCCGGAGACTAAATTGAAAAAAGTAGTCTTGCCTGCTCCGTTCGGACCAATCAGACTGACTATCTGCCCTCGGTTGATATTGAAGGAGAGCTTGCTTAAGGCTACCAAACCATCAAAATGCTTGGAGATGGAGTTGATTTGTAAGATTAGGTCACTCAAATTCCACTACCCCCAGAAATAGTGGTGGATACTTTAACATATTTTTGGTAAGATACCAATTGGAATTTTGTATAGGGCTAAAGAGTTGAGGACATAGTCCAGGGCGTTTTTAAACCTTGCTCTCTCAATGATGTCTTATATAGTTGAAATAGTCAATAATCTCAACCATTTAGGAGGCTAAATGAAAAACCTGATTTATTCTCTGGTCTTATTCATTTCTGTTCTGTTAGCTGTGAGCGCTCTGGCGGAGACCTTCAGTTTCACTATTCCTGACGCTTATCTAACTAAAGAGCAGAAGCAGCCGGTTTTGCTCTATGTCTCTGGCACCGGCAATGTAAAGACCACACCGGATAGAGTGGTTATCACCGCAAATATCTACACTCAAAACAAAAAAGCCAGCGTAGCCTTTGACGAGAATCAGACCAAGATGGGCACATTGATGAATTCATTGCTCGCCATGGGCATTCCCAAGGAGATGGTCGCCACTCAATCATTGGACATAAGCCCAGTCTATAAAGAAAATTCTAATAAAGTGGATTATTTCTATATCTACCGCTCAATTATCATCACTCAGGATAACCTGAGCGTCATCAGCCCTATTCTGGACGCCATTATTGATGCCGGCATAGAGGAGGTGGGCGAAATTCAGTTCGTGGTTAAGAACCAGGAGGAGAAGTATCAGGAGGCATTGGAGAAGGCGGCGGCCGACGCCAAAAATACTGCTCTAATGTTGGTCGAGTCTATGGGGGCTAAGATTGTGGGGATTCAGTCCATCAGTTATGATTACGGCGGAGGTTACGACGACTACAACCGACGGATGATGGAGTCAACCGGTGCAGTTTCGGACTACGAGCAGACCTACAACCAGATGATTGTGCCCTCGCAACAAACCTCTACGGTCAATGTCTATGCCACCTATGTAATTGAGTATGTGGGGATGTAGGAAAGAATAAGCCCAATCTTTGAGAATAATAAACCGGGCTCATAATTGAGCCCGGTAGTTTTTTGGTCAATTTGCAGAATTACTTAGTTGTCCTCTTGCCCCGTAGATGTCGCACCATAAGCGGCACTGCCTCCGGCACCAGGTCATGCACCATATGGGGCATTAACGAATCCATTACCGGGGGCATCAGCGCCGGCATCTGCTCAGCCATATAATCGGGCATTGGTATCATCTGCGCTACCCTATCCAGCATAGTCTTCATCACTTTAGGCATCATCCCCGGCAGGAGTAGAGGGAAGAGGACCGGGAAGACCGGACGCATCAACCAAAACATAAAATCGCCGAAAAAGCCCAGCTTGCCGATAAACTTCATCATCGCCCCCATTCCCAAAGGCATTGACTTGAGCAGTTCTGGCCACATAGTGTCCATCAGACGGGCGAATCCTTGAGGGGTCATAAGAGCAATCATAGCGTCAAAGGCCGCCCACTGCCGACGCACTTCCGGGCGAGGATTCTCCAACTCCTTGCCCAGCGCTTTGCAGGCGTAGGCGGACAGGTCGTAGACCTGTATATTGTTTTTCTTGGCATCGGCGGTTACCCGCAGTTGAAACTCACAACAGGGGCAGAGCGCCAGCACCGCTTGAGCGCCGACCTCCTCGGCTTCTTTTATCCGCATCTCCCCTATTTCAGCGGCAACTTTCGGCTCTTTTATCAGAGTCAGCACTGAACCACAGCAGTGAGCCGACTGACGGTTGAACTCCATCTCCACCAATTTGGTGCCGGGAATGGCTTTTATTATCTCGCGCGGCGGTTCGTAGATGCCGGAGACCCGACCGATATGGCAGGAGTCGTGCCAGGTTACTGTGCCCTCTACCGGATGGGTGAACTTGAACTGACCGGTCCTGAGCTTTTCAGCAATTATCTCGCTGTAATGATTGATTTTAATGTCGTAGTCCAAACCTAATTTCTCCGCCCACTGGGGATAGATGTGCCGCCACATCATATCGCATGCCGGGCAGGAGGAAATTACCGTGTCGGCGCCAACCGCTTTGACCGCAGAGATATTGGATTTCATCACCGCGGCAAAATCAGCCCATTTTCCGGCGACCAGCATAGGCGTTCCGCAACAGCTTTCCTTATTGCCCAGATAGGTAAAATCCACACCGGCGGCGTCCAAAAGATTGACCGTTCCCAGGGCAATATCGTTTTCCACATAGCTGGCAGTGCACCCAGCAAAATATACCGTCCTGGATTTATGTTCCGGCCCGTGCCTGGCTTTCAACTCCTCCGGGAACCATTTGTCGCGGTCTTTACGGTAACCAGCCCAGATGTCTCCTTCAGCGCGCAGGGCAGAAGCCATCATCTCAAAGGGCGGGAAGGTCATCCATTTATCTTCTTCAATCAGCTTGCCGCGCAATTTCATCCAGGCGGATTCAATAGGCAGATTGGCGGAACAGCGCACATTGCACAGCTCACAGGTAGTGCAAGCTAATATTGTGTCCACCATCTTCTGGTCCCACTTCACCCGACCTTCCTGGAACTCCCTCAGCCAGAACCATTTACCCCGGGGTGTTTGGCTCTCCCAGCCCCGTCCATAATACTGGTCACACTCGTCTACACAATATCCACACTGAGAGCAGGCATAGGCATACCAGGCGATATCTCCGGGGATACCACGAATGTCCTTATGAGGGCGTTCCCCGACCAGAGTTATAATCGTATTAGCCAAGGGGCGGATGAGCGGTTCAAAAAGTTCAGCCAGGCCTAACAGATAGCCGATGGTAGATGTGGTCAACACCTTACCGGGGTTTAACACCCCTCGGGGGTCTACTTTGCGTTTATAACTGCGCATGCTCTTCAACCGAGTCTTGCCTAGAATCTCCTCTGCCTTTCGCGTGAAGTAAAGACCACTGGAATAGGGGCGTCCTCCAAAGCGACGAGCGATGCGGAGGATAGTGAGAACCAAACCGAAGACAAAGTTGTAACGGAATTTCCTCTGGTCAGAAGGAATAAATCCTAGAATGACTGCCTCTGGTTTTCCCCCTCTGCCTTCAGCAATCACTACACCTTCTTTAACCACCGGTTGGTTAACCAGTTCCTCCACTTCAGCCATAACCTTGCCCAGGTTTTCCAAAGGGACTACCACTTCCGCCGGCACTAAAGACGGACCCAACCGTTTCACTACCATCAGTTTGTAACGGTTCTCCCATTCGTGCTGGGCAATCTCATCAGATAAAATCTCCGCTTCATAGCCCTCAGCCATCTCTTTGAGGTGGGAGCGAATTAAGTCGCCATCCTTTTCATCGTAAGCCAGAGTTACAATGTATGCCGCCGGCAAAAGCACTCGCTTCTCCGCTGGATGCCCATGATGCATAACCAGAGGGGAGCGGTTTTTCATCTCCGCCATTCTCGGGTTGATGAAGATGAACGACCAAATAGGCATTTTTTCGCGGATAAGCTCTTCTACTGCAGTCTGAAGGTTCTTTGCATCGGAGAAAGCAACTGCGGTCAGTCCCAGTGGATAGGCAGGACGCACTTTCACGGTTACTTCGCTGATGAATCCGGTAGTGCCCTCAGCATCGGCAACCATATCCAGCTCGCTGCCAGATATTGTCTTTACTTCTTCGGAAGGCGTTACTATACGGGCGGAGACAACATTATCTCGTAAATAACCATATTGGTAGGAACCAATACCAGCTCCCCCTTGAGCCAGCCAACCGCCGACTGTGGAGGAAGAAGCGCTGGTAGGATAGAGCCTTAGCGCTAAACCCTGTTTATTCAATATCTGTTCCAAGCGCTCCCATACCAAACCAGCTTGCACCGTTATCGTCAGATTATTTTTATCTACATTAGTAACATTATTAAAGTGAAAGAAGTCTACCACTATACCGCCGCGTATAGGAATTGCTCCGCCGTAGCCGGAGGAGGATTTCCCCCGGGGGGTCAAGGGGATGTGCCGGTGGTGGGCGAAGCGTAAAAGCTCCACCAGCTCCTCTTCAGTTTTTGGTTTGACGATGGCATCCGGAACGGTGTTACTGATTAGTGGTGAAATTAGCGAGGGCATAGCGGAGATGTCGTGGCTATAGAGCAAACATTCGGTGGGGTCTTGGGTAAAACGCTCACCGAAATGCTCAAAGAGCCAGCACTGTTCTTTAGCGGTAAGGTTGGGCATAACTTCTCCTTAAATGATTGTTCTATCTGGTCTAGTTAATTGGGCTAGTATCACCAGAATTATCTATTTCTGCACTATTTCCTGGATTTCTTCCTCGGCAGATTACGCAATTCCTCTATCTCTTTGGGCATCTTCTTTGAGCCTTTAGACTCCTTATTAGCAATATCTGTGCATAAGACTCGCGCTACCTGGCAAGCTATTGTCGAAGAAAAGATGTGCAGTGCCTTCGTCTCCTCCGGTGAATAGTTTTTGCCGTTCTCCCGGGAAGTGAGCATTATCCAACCTATCAACTCATCGCCAATCTCCATCGGCACCAAAAGCTCTGCCTCCAGGTCGCTTAAAACCTTCAGCTCCTCCCTGGTCAGCCTCTCCTCCAGTTCCTCGCCATCTTCCCGGACATTGATGCTCCGGGGTTCAGTCTTGAACCAGCCGGCAAGCCCCCCATCGTTAGGAAAGTAAACCTCGTTGGTTCTGCCGGAAGAATGGACTTTTTCCTCTCCGGCGCAGTATAAATAGCTTTTTACCGCTCCGTATGTCTTTTCCAATCGGTTGGTGAGAATCTGCAAAAATCTCTCCGGGCGACGAAAGTGGGGAAGCTCACTCGCCAACTCGGAGAGCTGTCTTTTAAGCTGAAAGTTCTCTCGCCTGATGAATCGGTCTTCCAGATAAAGCAACGCCCGGCTCAAGGGCATAAACCCCAGCCCAAAAATTAGGGCGGTGACAGCTATGATAGTAAGATTATGTTGCCAGCTGACCCAGTCTGGCAGGTAAAGAGCCAGCAACCAGGCGATAGTGATGGCAATCGCCAATGCAATGGCAATTGAGAGTCCAAAAACCAACGCCCGGCTCAGAAAACCAAGCAAATTCCACACCCTTTGTCGGAGAATGACATAACCGAAGGAGAGTGGAACCAGAATTAATGGATAGAGGAATAGATGCTGGTGATTCAGAAGATAAGATAGGTCAAAATAATTGTTCATTAAGGTTATAATATTGGCTGCTTCCAGAGGAGCGATGCCGAATATGCTCCCCCAGATAATGTAGGAGAGTCGCCTGCGCAGAGCAGGGTCCCTCAAAGTGAAGTAGCTGTGAACCAGGGTTACCAGTCCCGCTATCATTATCAGCAGTCTTATCGGGTAGTCAAAAAAGGAGGGGGGAAGATGCAGATAGGAGAGGTCGGCGGCGTGGGCGACCTGTATGTAGCTAAAGGTCGCCACCAGGACAGCCCAGCCGCTACAAAACATAACCACCACTGCGGGAAGCCAAACTGCTTTTTCCACCCACTGTTTTTTTCTGGGGAAATAGAGTGCTAACAGGAGGAAAAGCATAGCAGCAAATATGCCCGCGGAATAGGGCAAGGGGAGGTATAAAGACTCAGTCAGGGAGATGACACCAGGTAACTTGAGTTCCAGCGGCAAGGGAGAGAGCGAGGTGGCGGAAGATATGCAGAACAAGTAGAAGATGGTGGCGATGGTATTGTCAGCCACCACACAAAAGGCGATGAGGCCGGCAATCAAAAGCAGTATGGCAATGATAGGAAAAACTACTTCCGGCAAGAACGCTAAGGGGTCAGGGTATGCGGTGGGGATATGGAATTCCCAAAATTCACCGGCGCGCTCCACAGTCAGGTCCAGAGTATCTCCAAAAAGCCCTTCTGCCCAGAGCTGGTCGCTTGCCTCCGGCTTCTGTCCTTCAACAAGCGCCAGTCGGTCTCCCACCTGAAGTCCGACATTATCCGCAGCTCCGCCGGATTGCACTCCCGTAATGTAGAATCCGGGGGTTTCACCGGTAATATACTCAACGGTAAGACCACCGTCAGAAGAGCTGAGTTTATTAATGCTGCGATAAATACCATAAATGGGAATGACCAGGATGGCGACCAACAGCCAGCGAAGGATAACTTTCATAGCTATACTCCGAATGAAATAGAGGGATAATGGCTGGGGGGAGGAAAAAGATAAACCTTATGCTAGCAGAGTTTTGGCAATAGGGCAAGAATTTTAAAACAGAAAATATTCTTAATACTCTTAATGAATTTTCGTTAAAGGAATTTGATGAAGCCCGTTGAAGACAATAACCCTGGAAGGCTTCTCACCCGCCAGGGTTACTTGCCGAATAGAAGTCATTTCGCTTAATGCTAGCTGTCTGATTAACCTCCTTAGCAATGGTCAGAGCTTCCCAGCTCACCGACTCAGCCGATTCAAATCTCCCCGATAGGTTTTCTTTTTGTATTGGTCACTGATAAAAGCGGGGACCAGGTTCTTCATCTCACGCTCCAGAATATTGTTAAGAAACCGGGTAAGAAATTCTTCCTAATTCATATTTTCAGCCATTATGAGTTGCCTTATTCTCCCTGCTTCGCCTGTCTAATTATCTTGCGCAGTTCCTCTTCGGGTGCTTCGTAGCCCCAATCATATCGCTTACCGTTGATAAAGATTGCTCGGGGAACTTGGTATTTTAGTAGGATTTCTCTATCGTCGGCGGCATATTCGTTAAAGACCACATCATCTTTAAATTCCTGCACCACCTGGCGCACATGCCGAGCCTCAAGGATGCAGGTCTGGCAGAAACTATTCCAGAATAGGTCCACCACCACTTTGCCGGCGACCGGTTGGTAGGCATACCGGGGATGGAGCAGTTTCGGCTTCTCCACCTCTTTCTCCCAGACTTTCCAGAGTAGACTCCAGGTGCCTCGTCTTTCCATAGTAGAGAAGCCATAATGCTCAAAGAACGGCGCCGGCATAAAAAAGCAGTCGTGATAATACGCTTCCAGCACCAGCCCATTACTTCTCTGCTTACGGGCTTCCTCCTCGGCTGATTCCATAAGGGCAACGCCCACTCCATTCCCCTTTGCTTTGTTCAACGAAAACAGGCAGGGGATGACCGAAAGCTTCTCCCCCAGCGGACCCCAGGGGGAGATAGCTATGGGGATAATGTGGATGAAGCCGACCGGCTCACCATCTAAAAGGGCTACTTTGATGGAAGCCCCCTGAGCCTGGGCTTTTGCCAGCCAGGTACGTCGTCTTTCTGCACCGGCAACGATTTCTTCCGATTCGTCCAGGTGGCTGCAGGTGGCGACGAAGAACTCAGTTGCCGGGTCCATTTCTTTTATTTGCAAACCAGGCACCGATAACCTCCTTACCTGGGTAGTTTAGGAATTGATAATCGGAATGGTAAAACTTAAGGTAGAACCCCGGCCTGGATTGCTCTCCACCCATATATCCCCCCCGTGCGCTTCTACTATACCCTTACATATTGCCAATCCCATACCCAATCCTCCCGAACTCCTACGGTCGCCCATCTCTATCTGAAAGAATTTCTCAAAGATTTTTTTCTGATATTGTTCTGGAATGCCGCTACCCTCATCTTTCACAAATAGCTTTACAAATTTATCCTGGCACCGGGCACCGATGGCGATATTCCCCCCGTTGGGGGAGAACTTGATAGCATTGTTTATGAGATTGTAAAAGACTTGTAGAATCCGTTTCCTATCCGCGACAATCATTGGCAAATTTTTTTCGCAGTCAATGGATATGGTGCAGGCTTTCTCTGTAGCCGCAGCCGTCATATTCTCAGAGACCTCGGCAATTATTTGAGCTATCTCACACGGTTCTTGCTCCAATGCCAAATAGCCCGCTTCCATTCGGTTGAAATCCAATAAGTCGTCAACTAATTGAGAGAGTTGTTTAGCATTCAAAAAGATTCTTTGCGTTGCTTCCTTCTGCCCATCGCTAAGCGGACCCAATATGCCCGAATTTAATATCTCTGAGTAGCCCAGCAAAGCAGTGAGCGGAGTGCGCAGTTCGTGAGAAGTCATATTCAAAAACTCGCTCTTTGCCTCGTCTAATTGTTTGAGCTCGTTATGTGCTTGCTCCAACTGGTGAAATGCTCGTTTAAGGTCTTCTTCCGCCCTCTTTCTCTCACTTAAATCCCGAAGTATGCCCAATTCCGCTGGTCTCCCCTGGTATTTAATGAGGGCGGCATTTAACTCCACAGATAGCTCAGTGCCGTCTTTTCTCACACCCATAGTCTCGTAGACCGAAGGTATCTTCTCTCCAGCCATTCTTCTACGATACAGGTCCATTAATAAATTTCTCTGGTCTGGAGCAATGAATTTTATGAAGGGTGAGTTCAATAGCTCATTCAGTTCGAAGCCAGTCATTCGGCTCATAGCAGGATTGACGAATATTAGAATACCATCTTGAACAATTACCACCCCATCGGTGGCTTGTTCCACTAATGTGCGGTATTTCTCTTCGGATTCTGTCAGAGCTATCTCCGCTAATTTGTGCTCTATTGCCGAGGACAACATATTAGCAACGGTGTAAAAGAATGTTCTATCCGCTTCAAATAGTATTCGGGGCTTCTCTCCGCACAATTGTAGAACACCCAAGAGGGTGTCATTGGAACCGATAAGCGGATAGGCGAGCAATGATTTAACCTTCAATTCCTGAAGTCTCTGTTTGTGGGAAGAATAGATATCGTGTTTAGTAACATCCGGGGCAAAAACTGGCTCACGCCGTCGGGCAACCCAGGTGGAGATGTAACGGTCGTCATCTACGGATATTGGAGAAACCGATTCCCCAAAAATATTCTCTTTTCCACCTATTGAGGCGCTATATTCTAATTCCTTCTTTTGTTCACTGTATAGTGCCAGGTT
>Ga0315294_10000189_pt1 | contig 66220 bp, 118 predicted proteins | sample YL17G13_40_MG_FD_203626 | JGI IMG/M metagenome (GOLD analysis project Ga0315294, IMG submission 203626) | Sediment microbial communities from Yellowstone Lake, YNP, Wyoming, USA - YL17G13_40 | ecosystem: Environmental > Aquatic > Freshwater > Lake > Sediment | place: USA: Wyoming | collected... | reverse complement strand
GGTGGTTTCGGATTCTACGGTGCGCTTCGAGCAGCGAACACGAGTGGGTTGTCTATAGGAACGGCAGCCACACAAAACAGTTTTGGCGTCGGGACGTGGTTTCGATACGACGACAATTCTATAACAAACATGAGCACGAGCACAACACCAACAGATAGGCAAAATGGATGGGGTTTTTATGCAATATCCAATATCACTAGCATCACGACAGCGGGGAATCCAGTGTATGGTGATCCAATGGCAGCGGCTGTGCTTGGGCCGAATGCACGGTGGTTTGTATGGAGTGTGACGTTTTTTAATAAAGTCACGAACGCTAAAGTGTCTGCGTCAATACCAACCAATAGAGGTTTGTCTGGAATGATAAATTATGGATATAAATTCACGGTCAATTGGCAGACTTTTTATAAATATTTAGTAGATGGATATACAAACCGTGCGATGGTCACACCAACGAAGTTTGATTCGATGGATGCTTATAACACGACCAGACCTATGTTCGTCAACTATAACCTGCCATCGAGCGCATCGTTTATAAACAACCGTGGTCAGAATGTGTTCTCGTATAATAACGTGCCTCAATATACCGGTATCTTTTCGTATGTTCACAATCATTCATATTATTATTACCCGGGCGTGTCATGGTCGTCGCCCGGAAAGCAAGGCATTTTAACTGGATACGATCCAGATACTGGTATTCTCTTGTACATGAAAAATGGCGGCTATTATATGACATTAACAGCATTTTCCGTCCAAAATCCAATGGCTAGCACGACCAAACCTCCAACGCCTCAATATACCATCATCAATACTGTGCCAAGTGCGTTATCAACGACTAACTGGGTAGTGTCAGTGACGAATTACGACGCGATTACAACTTATGAGATGGCGATAGTGAGTTCAGATCAATCGGTGGTCAAGAGTGTTCCGTTTGGTTCATTAAAGAGTCCACCTATACAATTCGCTACACCGACGTATAACTTGAATGTTCTAAAATTTGGAACGACGACATTATCAATATATCTTCGATGCGCACGATATGGTATTTACTCGAATTATACCAATTCAACTGTTGTTTTTAATTCAGCATCGACAGGAATACCAACCCAAGTCACGACGGTGCCTTCGTCACCAGTTGTTACTGTGACAAGTTACAATGGATTAAACGGCACCGCATTCTTGTCGTGGACTGCATCGGGCGGATTCCCATCGACGTATCAGATTTGGGTGTATCATACCGATGGCGCTAATAATTTTCAGAATACTGGTCAATGGTATCCATGGTTAACCATTGCTGGTAATTATAATTCTATTGGTTGGTGGTATTATCTCTACACGACGGTATCAGCATCAATCACGAAATGTGCGTTTTATAATCTTCGTGGCGTCAACGGTGGCGGATATTTCGTGTTTGTCGTTACAGCGATTAATTCAATCGGTTCGAGTCCGATGCCAGCCATTGCCCCGAAAGTATATCTTGGAGTGAAAGCTGTATTGGTAACACCAATAAAGCCTCCATCATTTTCAGCGACGATCGATACTACTATTTTGGAATATTGTAACGTCACGCTATCATGGAAAACACAATGCAATGCTACGAGTTTTAACATTTATAGACGTGAGAATATAACGTTCACCGTGAATGATCTGACCAACGTGACGCTATTGAAAACAATTCCACCTGGCGTGCCGATCAATCCAAACACAGCCATAGCATATGTCGATAAATTACCACCAACGTTCGGAATGACCTATTATTATGCAGTTATGGCTGTGAATCAATTCGGAACAAATATGACGGACGTTAAATCAGTCGTCGCGACAAATAAACTATCGTATTGGATAATGCGTGAAAACACCACTGTGCCGACACCGAAAATAACAGTCACACCGAGAACATCAAATGATGGATTTATCACCATGAATTGGACGACAGCACCATTGAACCCTAGTTATGGTCTGGCAAAGGCTTTTAACATATATATGTTCGATTCGTCGTTATTCACGTATAACCTTACTATAAGGATGCCAGATAATAGTATCCAATCAAGATTGATGACTCCCATTCTAATTTCAAAGAGATCATATATCTTTGAAACTACATCAACTACATCAGTCGCGATGCGATTTAGATATCCTGTCATTTCTGGTATCGGACTCAGATGTTTTGCTGTTCTAGCTGAGAACAGAATTGGATTGAGTGCATTCAATTTTTCATCGGCTTATATTTATACTGGAGTCAATATAACTGCAAAAGCAATTGTTACAAAACCATTCATACCAGCGACGTTCACTGCTAGTATCGTTAACGGTAAGAAGAATTCAAATGTGTCGTTATCGTGGAGTGCATCAGCAAACGCAACCAAGTATAATGTTTACAGACAATTAGGATCAACATTTGATAGTCCATTTGGTGCCCAGTTGATTGCTGTTGCAACAGGAACGTCGTATGTTGATAAATTCACGATCACTACGCCGACAAATATCTATTATGCTGTATCAGCACAAAATCTCATTGGCGAGAGTCAGTTATCAATAGTCAGAATGGTGAATGGACATATCGTCACTTCTAAACCGCCTACCATTAATTTAACCAAGGCAAGTGATACGTCCGTTAATTGGAGCGTCATACCAAATGCAGTGAATTATGCGTTATATATGAATAATGGAACAGTATTCTACAAGAATTACCTTCTATCAAATATAACTGCTTTTGAATTCAACGGTTATTTGCCGAACGGCGTTTGGAATATATCTGTAACGGTTATAACTGTTGATGATAATTATGAAGGTAACCATTCAAACGCTATCATAATAACAATCACTGATACTCCTATGGCAAATTTAACATATGCGACGGAATCAGTTCCTGTAACGCAGCCATTTGACTATACAACCCTTGCGATACCCATCATTCTTGGTATTGTTGTCGTTATAGCCGTTATATTGGTATGGAACCGTCGAAAGAAGTTGTTCAATAAAGCACCATCATCAACGGCAGTTACTGGCGTAACAAAATCAACGGCTCCGCCGACAGCAGTTTAATCATTTCTTTTCTCTTTTTAATAATCTTTAAATTTCTTGACTCCATCCATCATTCATCATGACAACGGACGACATAGATCGTGTTTGTTTGCTCATTCTCACCGTGTCCGTCGTCACGTTATCATCATCGTCGAGTTATAATTCGTCCAATAAATATGACGTCCCCCGTCTCACTCAATGAGCCGTTTCAAGTGAGGCGGGGGTAAGGTCATTAACTTTTCAAGCGGCGATATGTCGTTCATCGCATTCATCATCAAATTAGCATCAAGTAGGTAGTGCCATATATCATTTACGTTTATATACGTAACGATACCCTTAAATATACCGAATTATATGAATGAAATAATAAAGCCCGTGTAGCCCAGTTTGGTAGAGCGTCTGACTGTTAATCAGAAGGTCGTGAGGTTCGAACCCTCCCACGGGCGTAACCATCCCGGCGTAGCATAATGGTAGTGCGTCAGACCGTAGATCTGTTGTGTGGTGGTTCAACTCCGCCCGCCGAGATAAAATGCGGATGTATCCTAATCTGGTAAGGAGCTAGCCTTGAGTGCTTGCTTGCCATAGGAGCTAGCTTCGAGAGTTAGCTCACCAAGGGAGCTAGCCTAGAGAGCTAGTGAGGTAGAAATGCCAATGCCGGTTCAAATCCGACCATCCGCGCCATTTTAACACTTAATTACAGTTTCGTGTTGCCATTAACAAAAATTTAAATATGTTGTGTTCGTGAATCCATATATAAAGCAAGTAGTGTATAAGGCATATAGTATGATAAAATATCATTGATATGGCGAAGTATCATGGATTTAAAGCATATAGTATTATTGGTTTTTTCATTCTCGTTCTTGGGAATAGTGCTCGACCTTGTAGCAATGTGGTATGAATTTAGCGTGGTCACTACTGCTACACATTGCGGACAAACTTGCACAACGGGAACTGAAATCGCTGTCTTAATACCATCATTCAACTATATCTTGTTGATTTTATTGGTATTTATTATGTTTGTCATGGCGTGTTTAGCGACGTTATTCATCAAGAAAATCGATAGACCAATACGACTGGGTAAGGTATGATGGATCATCTACAATTCGTGAACATATTAAATCGGATACAAGACGATATTGAAGCCAAATGTAAGGATTCATCGATGGGTGTTCTTGTCGAACGATCATTCATCGTCTTTCATGAAAAATATCGTGGTATGGTTTCGTTTGACGTCATGGTGCCATTTGATGAAATAGCATCTATCACTGATGAAACCTATGATGAACAGTTTGATGCCTTGTTTGGTCGTTCGATTAATGAGTATATTCCACGGTCAGAGCGAGATAAATCGTATGCTCGCTTGAGTCAAAGTAGTATCTAATTTTCATATTTTATCTTCATTGCACTGGTCGCCTAGTGGTTTGGCGCTGGATCGCTAATCCAGTTGTGGATGAATAATCTCGATGTGGGTTCAATTCCCACCCAGTGCGTTTTTTATCGATTACATCGAAAAGATTTTTAAGAACAATGGAGAATATATGGTCAATACTGGAAAGATGTTTTCGATATGTCGATGAATAAAAAAACAACGACAATATCATCCATCGTTGCTGTAAAAACAGCATATACTATCACGATAGGAGTAGCGAAAACGGATGACGATCTCGACGATGAAGGATTTCTTCAATGTGGTAAAGGTTTGAAGTTTGCTTCATTAAATGACTTTAGAAAATGGGCTAATGGTAAATCTAACTATATTGTCGAGCACTTTGCATTGAAATCGAGTGGTCATTATACTGATAGTGCTGATAAGATCATGAAATACATCGAACTTAGCGAAGTGATCAAGTTTCTCGATGATAATTTAGTGTTACACGACATCGTATGTGACTAATCACGAAGATTTCGATAAAAAATAAAGAATCACTCGTCTTTTTTCTGTTGTTTCAACTTAATTGCCTTGTTAACGGCGAGATCGAGTGTTGTTTGGTTTTTCTCCAGTTCCTTGACACTCTTGAGAAGGCTATCACCATCATTTTTCATTGCTCCAAGATTGATCTTGACGTCCATCAATTTTGTTGGAGCACCACAGAGTTTACAAATCATTCCACCTGCCAAAACGTCGGTGAGAATCACACCAAAGTTATGTGATTCATCAGCCGTACATTGATGAACGATACCGACGTATTTGGGATCAATCGAACTGACATTCGGCATTGGACGGTAACACCACATTTAGAATTATTGAACAGATTATATAAATCATTGCCTATTAACTGTTCATTAACTGTTAATGTTTTGTCAATAACAGTGGTAGAATTGATGATTTGACTAAATGTCGTTCAACATCAAACGATACTGACGATATGCCTTATTTGTTAACGAAAAATATAAAAAGGCAGTCTCGTGATAAAGATAATGGGACAGAATATCGCTAAAGAGAAATGTGTTGTATGTAATAATAAATTTCCACGAAAGGATATGGCTTTTCTCGATGGTAAATGGAAATGTTATCTTTGTCTACGAAAAAAGAAGTGATCGCCATGGATAAAGATGAACGACGATTTGTTAGTTTTATTGCTGGATTCAGCGTCTCGATAATGTCTGCTCTCATTGGTATTTTAATAAGTCGACAAATGTCGTTATTATCAACTACATTATTGTCGATTGCTTCAATAATTTTGGGTATTTCGACAAGTTTAACGATCCTAACTATATTAGTTCGTCGAGCGTTGATTGACGAAGGTCAACACAATCCATTTCCAGATCAAGAATGGTGATTGGTATATCTGATAAACATCCACTCGTCTATAAGCAAGCAGTCATCATACGAACCGACATCGGTATGTCCGTTGGTAAGTCGATTGCTCAAGCGGGTCATGTCATTCGTGGATCAGCAGAGATTGCCAGACAACAGACACCAGATGTTTGGCAAGCGTGGATCGATGAAGGCGAGGCAAAGATCGTGCTCGCCGTCAATTCACTCGATACATTGGAACGACTCGAGCAGAAGGCAATTGAACGAAATATACCGTGTTGCATCATTGCCGATCTTGGTCGAACCGAATTACCATCTGGCACAATAACTGCGCTTGCCATTGGACCAGCGTTAACAACAGCAATCAATCCGGTAACACGAGAATTGAAACGACTATGAAAGTAATGGTGAAATGAATATGTTATTGAGTCCTAACGACATAATTAAAAAGGGCATAATTTCTGGATTCTTTGATGAAGATGTCCAGAAGCAACCAAACGGCGTAGATTTAACCATTGGAAAACTACAATCGATCCTTGGCGATGGTGGTGAAATTGACTTCACCAACGAAAATCGTCACTTTCCAACGTATGAAGACATTGAGTTACCAGCAAAAATACAACCAGACTCGTATCTCGTTCAATTTGCTGAAACGATACGAATACCCAAGAATATGTTTGGATATTTCATGGTTCGTTCCAGTTTGCAACGAATGGGTGAAATGATATTCAGTTCTGGGTGGGATAGTGGATACGAAGGAAAAGGCACCGGACTGCTGTTGGCGACTCGACCAGTGATCATCGATGAACGGGCTCGCGTTGGTCAACTTGTGTTCTGGAAAGCCAAATCAGCAAAGTTATATGAAGGAATCCACCAAAAAGAAGGTTTAAAAAAATAGAAACAATATCTTTTTTTCATTAACATTGTTCTATTGCTGCTCCTAAATCCATCGAAATGAGCGGCAGATCGATACCATCGATGTCAAATAGTCTAACGAGCATATCGTAGGTGTGCTTTGAACTGTCCCACATTAAACGAGCCTTTTTCTTCGAACAATTCGGACAGAACTGATCAGCAAACGATTCGAAACTGTTGTCGTAATAATCGAAAGCATCGTCGATGATCTGTTGAATTGTCATCAATGCCACTTCCTTGGTCAATGTTTCGCTGTCAGGTGGCATAGGAACTATCTTCGTCATTAACGATTCATTACCATAAACAACGTAGATAGTGAACGTATTACGAGGTCCAAAACCAGGCAGCGTTTCTTTCATGATACTTGCTATTCTGACTATCACATCTTCATCGATAAACGGTATATGAATCTTCAGTTCAGTAGGTGTTTTGCACGACATCAATCTTCATCTTCTTCGTCTTCGTCTTCAGTTTCACAACTTTCTGGATCGTGACTATCAGCATATAACGTCATTTTACCTAGTATTGCTTGTAGTTGATTTGCTGATAATTCATCTATGTTGAACGAAGTAAATCCTAAAACATCATCATCGAATTCTTCTATATCGAATTCTCCATCATCGCCCAGTTCAAACGTAGCGAAAAATCTGCTCTGGATGAATTGCTCACCAACAACGTCGGAAACAATATCTGTGAATTCTGTGTTGGCTTTAAAATCACCCTTGAAGTTGTGAACGATGGTTTTTTTTCAATGGAAAATTTTAAAGGGTCAATAGGGGTTGTCATAATATATGCGAATGTGGATGGTCGATCCTAAGACGATGTGTCGAGTTCATTTGCTTGGTGAACATCATGAAATCCATATGTTCGCTGGCAGCATCAATCGAAAACAAAGTGTCACTGGATATATAGAAAATGGATTACTCGAACCCAGGTCGATCAAGAAACGGCACGATCAATTGGTTCGTGAGATGTCACGGCGTGGGTATGAACATAATACACCGCTTGAACAACCGGACATCTCGTATCTACCAATTGAAGAGCAACGAGCACGGATCGATGTTGCATCGGCAGAAAAGGAATTACGAAAACGATGCGTGTTGTGTCCGACGAGTGACAAACCATTTGAAGATTGTCAGAAATGCTGGAAATATCACGAGAAGTATCACGGAAAGTGTGATTGAATCATGGTCTCGCAAAAGAAATGCAGTTCACTGCTTCACGAAGCAAAAACATTTGACTTGGAATCATACCTTGGTAAATGGTTTGAAATTGCTGCGTTTCCGGCAATATTTGAACGTGGATGCTCCAATACAACTGCTGAATATTCATTGGATGGAACGATCGTGACGGTAACGAATACCTGTCGCGTCAAGTTTGGACGTGAAGAAAAAGTAGCAATCGGCAGTGCAAAACCATCGAATAAAGAACGAACCTTGAAAGTTGGATTTCCGCCGTTCGAGTTCATTCGAGCAGATTATATCGTTGAGTTCGTCGACGAACACTATAAATACGCAATCGTTGGTTCGTCTCCAAAATTATATCTATGGATTCTTGCACGTGACTATAGAATCACCGATGATGTTCTCGATTGTTTGGTTGTTATAGCAAGGAATAAAGGGTATAATACCGACAAACTCACGAGAACATTCCATCGTTACATAGCACATAAATCGTGAGTAACTATGCCTAAATTCATCACATTACCACCTGAAATAATGGAACAACTTGAGTGGTTGAAAAAACAGGTTGAACCAGACGCCTACAAGGAAATGGAAAATATGGTGCTAACCACACCACCAAACGAGCGACAGGATGTGTTGTGGAAAATTATATCGGATATTCGTGAAGCCGAATCGTGTGTGACTAAGTGTGATGAATCCGACGAACCGATGAGCGATGAAGAGTTCGATAAATGGCTCAAGGAACGATATAAACAAGAGAAGTGAATTACTCAAACATTATCGTTGTTAAGTTCAAGAAGTATGATTTCTCGTCGAACTGCCTTGATCTGCTCGTGTATCTTGAATGCTTCACCTTCTTGTTTATTGGCAACGAAAATAGCGTGGGTTTCGAGCAACTTACGTTCTTGTTTTCGTAGAAATTCAACGTCCAACTTTTCAACGATGATTTGTATATCCCGAATTTCCGTCGATGCACGAATTTTACCGTTACGATCGAGCGCTAAGTCGAATGAATGACCACACGGAAACTTAACAATGGTATTTATCATACCAGAACTGCTGATTAGGTCACTTTCAAATGTTTTACATCTATACTTCGTTCCACAGATCGGGCAATTAAATATACAAAATTTAGGAATGATAGTTTCATTATGTCCATCGTGATCATCAGTGATAGCGTCTTCAATGAGTTCATCAAACACTCTAGTGATATCATTTTGTTCATTGGACATACTTTATATATTGAACGATGTTTTTATAAAAGATTTCGTTTGTAACAAACCTTTAAATGATTAAAAAGAATGGTTTGAAATATCGATGAAAAAAGTGAAAATCTATGAATGACGAATGCAAAACAATGAAAACGCCAGTCAAATACATCGATATTCATCATGATATTGGGTGGTATCACGGAACGTGGGAGAAAAACATCGAGTCGATTCGTAAGGACGGTTTCAAGATTCAATTCGATAATTCGTCTCAATACACAAGCGGTGTATATCTTCTCGACCATGCAAGCCATCCACGGATCAGAAACTTTGGTAATGTCATCATCCAAGCATACGTGAACGGTCGATTCATCGATGCAACCAGCGAATATGATTGGGATCAATTTTATAGACAATATGCAAAAATTAGCGATCCTAAAGCGCAATATGATGCTATACGACGAGACTATCCACGAGCCGATGGTGTCAAGATAGGTATTGGTGAACACGGCAATATGCTCGTTGTCTGGAACACTGACGTTGTTCGTTATTATGGAATTCATGAAAAAAGGGAAATTTAACGAAATTGACTTGCAGTTTCGATGATCTCGACTAATTCTTCATCCTTCATGATGATACGAGCGCAATTTCGTAAACACAAATCTGAAATATTAAACACACTGCCTATATTTTTTTGTGTATAATCATCGCTAATATTTCTTCGATCGTATCGTATCTTGAAGAATAAGTAAATGATTGCTGCCTCGAATTGATATGCTGGTCTGCCAAGACCAAGCACTCGATTGAATCGTGAATCGTCAAAAATTGACTGAATTGATTTTACTTCATTTTTATCCAATGCCAAGGAAGCAATCACACTTCTTGGTAGTGTGAGTCGTTCAACGTTCTTGATATTTAAAAGTGAGCGAATTTTAAATATAAGGTGATTTTTTCGTTTCGATGTGATATTTTTCAGTGCTAATGGACACGATACCGCCGAATTCATCTTGATGATCACGAATAATAAAGCGTTTATTATGTCTATAGGTTGGTCGTAGATAGTTTCATTAACGATATATGGTATTGCATCAATAGCTAGAGTCTTATATTTATCATCGATGTGCATTTCATCGCAAGCAATGTTTAAGTCGTCGAGCAATATATTTGCACGTTTTTCTTGATTTGGTGCTATGACATCTCGACTCATACTTCTTCATCGGATGAATTTCTATTTAAACCTATTGACAAAAAACTTAAATTCCACGACGAAATGATATTTCTTGATAAATCGTGGAACTCACCATCGAATTGACGGATACCTGTTTGAACGACTGTATTCATTGTTCATCGATGGCAGGTGAACATCTCCATCACTGTTTATCGTTAAATAGAATTCACGATGTGGTCGATGAAATTAAACCTGATAAAGTTATCTTGTCTGGTGGAGAGCCATTATTATATCCATTTCTTGATGAATTACTCACATCGATTCACACCAAATGCACGATCGGGCTCGATTCGTGTGGATTTGTCAAGGCATCGAATATTCCAAGCGAAATTTCGTTGGTTTCTGATGCTTACATATCCTATTTTTTTCATGAACACAACGAAGAAATAACACAGCGGGAGTTTTCATTATCAAGAAATTCGATCAATCCATTGAGTTTGATAGGATTCCTCAAGCGAACTACTAATGTATCTGTCTGGATAAATACAATTATGTTTGACGAACGACAGATCATCGATATACCACGAGTTTGTTATGACCTTCGAGTACCAGTTCATATCATCAAACTACTACATCGTGGACGGGCGAGAAACTTAACGATTTTGCCTATCGATGAACAACGCCATTTAGCACTCGAAGTCTTGGATCAATTGAATCCTACGCTTGCGTTACAACGACCACCATCATTTCTTTGTCGACATCTATCTGAAGTTCTACCAGACGATATAGATATTTTATCATCGATTTACAATAAGTCGAAGATGTCACATTCGTTAACACTATCCGAATGTCGTTGTTCAGAAAAACGGACTCTTCTCGTTGATGGCACGTTGATTGGATGTGTCGCTAGTAAGAATATCACGACTGATCTCGACGTGCCGCGGATTTGCGATCGGTGATGGAAAATTATAAAGGGGTTGATACAGGTTGACAAGGATGATCATGAGCGAGATAGAGCAATTCTTTTCTTGTTCAGTGTGTCGGCAGCAATCCGATGACCTAACATTGACCGAGAGTGATGATGTCAAAAACGCTGTCATTCTTCTGTGCAACAATTGTTATAACGATCATTCATCGAAAAATAAGTCACATATTCGTTGCTTCTCGTGTGGCAAGAAGGTCAATATAACCGGCAGAGGTGAATTTGAATTTTCTCGTTTATCAAGCAAGAGTGATATTTTTGTCGTGACGTGTTTTTCATGTACGTTCAAGGAAAAATACGCTGAACTCGAACGGGATTTCATCATCACTAATCAAAAAACCTTTAGACGACGTGTCAAGAGTCGTGGAATTAGTCAAATTTATTTAATACAGCATATTCTCAATAAAATTCGTCGAAAATATCCACTCATCTATTTGTCGATACGATACGATTTTCATAAAATAAAAATAAGTCAAATCTTGGTCGACGATGATAAAGTGTCCGATCTTGGTGCGATCATTAAACAGGCTGACTCTGAATGGCGTAACGAAAAGGAAGTAACAATCGATTCTTGGTGATCGATCACGACAAAAAATGTTTGCAATGTTAAAAAAAGTTCGTCGACAGACTGTGAACCTATGTCGACAAAGAAATTCTTGATAACTGTCGTGCCATTGGCAGTTGTATTATCACTCATCTTCTTTGCAATCATCCAATTCACTGGCGAGCAATTAGGATTTCTACCGTATATTTTCGTTGGTGGAACGACCCTCACTAACGGTGAAAACGTCATTTTATTCATCATGACACTTGGAATTAGCATCGTCGTTGCATTGGTTGTCGCATTTCTCCTGTATAAACTATCAAATTCACGACAAAAGAAAAATCGTTAGATGGATAATACCATTTTATGAAACTTAACTTGTTCACCACCATGAGTCGAGTAAAAACCTTGTTTTTCATAAAATCCCTTACCATCATCATGAACTGACACGGAAATAAACTTACATCCTTTATCTTTACAATACGAATCTCGTAACCATCGTATCATCATCGATCCATATCCTTGAGAACGATACTCGACAAGCACGACCAACAAAAGCAGACGAATATTGATTCCATCATCATCGATGACAGCAAATGCCATTGGTTCATTGTCATTTTTCAATATGATACCAACCAATTTGTTGGTCGCGACTGCTATCATCGACCGTGCAAAAATATCGACGGTCAATCCGTGTTGTTCAAGTGTCGGACCAATATATGTTCTCGTTTCTTCGATGAATTTGTCTTGATCATACATTAATTCAAATTCAAGACCATTGAGTGATTCTCCAACTAACATAAGAATGAGAATGAATGATCCTTTAAAAGTATATGAAAATCCTAAATATTTAAGAGAACTCGATGGTATCCAAAGTATCGAGAGTATCGAGAATGTCAAAGAAGTCAAGACCTGCCAATGGTGATGAATACATCTCCGTCGGACGTGCTGCAAAGATGCTCGGCGTTAGTACAACGACCATACGACAGTGGTGTGAGAAGGGAATCATCGAATGCCTTCGTTTACCGACTCGTATGCGTCGAATCAAGAAGTCAGAGATCGATAAGATACTCAAGAATAATGAAACTGGTGAAACTGGTGAAGATATAAATGGAAACGTTTAAACCTCGAACAGTGATATGGGATTTCACGTCGAAGTGTAATTCACGTTGTGTTTATTGCTACGACGCGAATGACGTTGAAAAACAAGATATGACGGTCGAACAAGCGAAAAACGTCGTGTTACCTCGTTTCAAGGAAGCGGGTGTTAAAACGATTTGTTTCAGTGGCGGTGAGCCCTTGTTGCGTTTTGATGATATACTATCGATTGCTACCGACGTAAAGAACGCTGGTATCGTTGAAGTGCTATTAGCGACGAACGCGACGATTATCACGAAAGAGCATATCAAGAAATTCAAGACAGCATATAAAGGATGTGACATTTTTATGTCTGTCCCATTGGACTCACTTAACGATGAAGTGATGCAAGAATTACGCCCTCCGTTTGCTAACGGTGTTTTTCTATCAAAATTGGCAACAAAGTCTGCATTGAAACAGAATGTCATCGTTACTATCGAGACCGTGGTGACATCGAAGAATTTCGCGTCGTATCCAGCGATTTTCGATTTCACGAAGCGATGTGGATCATTGTGTTTTGCCGAAACATATCCATTTTTCAAGGAAGGTCGTGGACGAGATGATGATGAACTGTCATTGAGTGTCGAACAGATACAATCGTTGGACGAAATTAAAATGGCAAACTACGGCAAATGTTTAACGTGGGATTTTATGCCGTTTCCAGTTTCCGACGATGTTTGGAATCTGATAAAGCACGATGCTCGTGACGCGCAGATAACTGAAGGATGTATTGCCGGTCGAGACTATATTCAGATCGGTAACGATGGAACACTCTATCCGTGTTCATTCCTACGTATACCTGTTGGTAATATACTCGAAGATTCGCTCGTTGAAGTCTGGAATTCCAATGAATTACTCACACGGATGCGAAATAGGGATGTTTCTGGTAAGTGTGGAAACTGTCCTCACGTCAAAGTGTGTGGTGGATGTCGTGCTCGTGCGTTTTCCGAGACTGGTGATCCACTTGGTGGTGTTCCATCGTGTAAATCTAGTATCGATGGGCACGTTCTATCAAAGGAGTTCGGAAAGAAAGTGATGAAAACGTACAAGAAACAGAAGTTCTTGACAAAATTATTGAACATTGCCAAGAAAATGAGGTTGATTTAATATGAACATAGACGATCTGATTTATGAGTTCATAGGCGCATCATTTATCATTGCTGCATCGATGATCTCACTCGGCTTATATATGAAACGACGCAGCAAGCTTTTGGCATCATTTTTCGTTGCATGGTTAACGATGGCTATGTACGTGCTTTTTACGGCGATTTCTGACCTTTTCGAGTCTCCTTTAATCGCTCGCATCAGTGATTCTATGTTTCCGACGTTATCACTTGTGTTTTTCTTGGTATTTCTCGATTATGCCCAGAACGATCAGGTCTCGCCAAAAAAAATGGCGTTCGGTTTTTTCGTCTTTGCCATGATCTTCACGTGGGTATGGTATCCAGCAAACGAAATATTGTATATCAACGGCACTCGTTTCTATTCGTTCTACGACATCTATTATCAGGTACAGAACGTCTGCTTGGCAGCGCTCGCTTTTATCATCGTGTATTGGTTCATCATCACGGCGCGTTCATTACCTCCATCACTCGTGAAATTACGACCATATCTCTATATCGGTTCGGTCTTCGGTCTCATGGCGAGTGTTCCAGTATTCGTGGCGAACGTTTTTACCGACTTGGTAATATTCTCTTTTATCGGTACTGTTGGAATAGCGTTCATCTCGACGTTGGCAATCAGAAAGGAGCCGCGCCTGGTTCATTTGCTGCCGTTCAAGGTTTACCGATTGATAATTTCGTCAAAGGGAGGTTGTCTTTATTATGAAAGACAGTGGTGTGACATCGATGTTGATTCCGTGATGATCGCTGGTATGATGTCTGCCATTAACTCCTTTTCAAAAGGTGCGCTCAGAGAAAAAACGGATGATGACAATCTCAAGGACCCGTCGTTGAAAACCGGTGAGAAATTCGATGCTGGTGCAATTTACGAGATGCGATTGAAGAAAGCCGTGATCCTATCTGAGATGCAATACGCGCCGGTGAACATTCTTCTTTTATCGTCCAAGGCATCAAAAGACCTCAAGGTCTCGCTCGAAGATTTTTCTGCATCTTTTATGCAAGAATTCAAGAGCGAACTATATACAAAGGACGGATTCGCCATCGAGGTAACTATGGCAGACATCGACTGGGTTTTCGGACAAGAAAAGATCGACCGCATCACGAACAAGTTCTTTTCAAACATATCCAGTTTTATATAGTATCATTTTTCTTTCAGGTGATTTGATGGGTTTTATGTCTGATGATGCTTATAAGTTCCCAAGCGCGATGATAAAAGGTGCTCTCGCAAACGCCCTTTTTGTCGAGATGTGGTATTTCGAGATGTTCGATGCTGTCGCTGACGTGGAACTATCAATGACATTTTCGATCAACAACCCGCGGGACGTTGCTCTCGGCAAGGTATTCGGGTTGAAAAAATCATGCGACATACTTTCTGGAGTGGTGTTCAGCAATTCACGGAGAAAAACGAGTATTGATAATTACATCGACTACTACGAAGCGAGGGACGATGAACTTTATGTCAACTTCGGGAATTTCGCTTTTATCGAGGCTGTTAGTGAATCATCGATACATCTTCATGGCTCCGACCCGTATATCGATGTTGAATACGATCTCGTATACCACCAGCTCTTACCGCATCTACCACCGCAAAAGACTCGAATATCGAAAGGAAGGAACGACCATTTCTGGTTTTATCCAAGAATGCCCGCCGCTCTCGTTGAAGGAAGCATAACGTTTGGTGGAGAAACTAGAAAAATACACGGGAAAGGGTATCATGATCATGACTGGGGTTCGCCGACCAAGCTCGCGTGGTCACCTTTCATAGTTATACCAATGAATGATTGCTGTATAATCACGTATGTTTCTCAAGGGAAATACGGGAATGTTTATCTCTTGACTGATGGAAAATGGAAAGAACTTCCGATGCCGAGTCTTGACATCATCGAGACAACGAGACTTGAATACATTGGTAAGAGAAACGAGATCGTTCATTATGATTGTCCGTCAAAGATGCGGATCACGAGTGAAAATGACAGGTACAAGGTTGATTTCGTCGTGAGTTCGGACGATCGTTTTATCACATATGATCTTGGTCTCGAGAAGGGAAAGAAAAAAGTGATGCACGCTACAGGAATGATTTCTGCCAACTACGTCGCCAATGGTGAGATATATATCGACGGTTCCGTCATGAAGGTGTTTAGCGACGTCGGCGCGACGTTTCAATACTACGAGGAATTTGATTACATCAAATTCTTGTTTCTATAACTCGATGATCGTTGATAGATTAGAATATGGATGTGTTATCATGAAAAAACGAATCATGGCAATTGATTTGTTTCGTGGTTTCAGTATGGCGTTGGTTATTAACAGCCACGTTTTCTTTGGATTGCAGTCATCTTCATCATCCTTGTCAAGTTTATTCGGTGATCCGATTAGTCTATGGTTCGCGTTCTTTGCATCCATTGGACAATTGTTTTTTTTCGTGTCGGGATGTTCGTCGACGATTAGCATCAACAACGATATGGCGAACGGCGCTACTGCAAACAGTGTCGTGATCAAGAATATTCGTCGGGGTATGCTGATATTGTTCATAGGAATACTGTTCGATCCTGTTGTGTATTTTCATTTTGGTCACGTTGATACGTTGGAGATAGTCGGACTAGCGAGTATGGTTGTACCATACATATTCGTGAAATGTTCTAATGTGAAAAATCGTGCAAAAACTATGATACTGATTGCCATCGTTATAGTAGCAATATCACCCATTATTAGACTCATCGTCGGATATCCTATCATCGACCCTAACGCAGAAGCGCTTGTATATTACCAATCACCAAGCGGAATCGTTGAATATATTCAAGCGTGGTTGACAACATCATTTTTCCCGGTGTTTCCATATCTCTCGTTTTTCTTCGTTGGTGCGTGGTTCGGATCGAGAATACTTCGTTCAGAAGCAAATAACGACGAACGTAAGAATAACAAATATATGCTAATTAGTGGCATATGTTCTTTACTCGTTGGCATTTGTTTGTTCATCATACCATATCTGTTCATACCCGACGAACTCGATAAACCACAATGGCAACAGTCGTGGTGGGTTATAGAATCATCATTTAATATCCAACCAATGACGATCTGTTCATTTCTTATATACAACGGATTCATCGTCGTGTCTCTATCTGTGTTGTATAGAATCTTCGATATAAAACATTCTGATACAACAAACAATCGTCTTGGCGCTATATATACAAAATCTCACGTCGGTCACCTATTCAATACGTTTGTTCGTTACTCATATTTATCGTTCACGATTTATATATTACAGTACTCATGGATACCTATTCTACGGATAGTGACAATCATCACCGGCGAAAAAATGTTATATTCAATCGATGATACATTAACAAGAGTTGGTATATGCTTGTTGGCTAACGTAGTGTTCGCCATATTCGCTAAATGGATGTTTAATGATCGACGACGAATGAAATACACTGTTGAAACCATGGTTAAAGTGTTTTCATCGAGTTAACGATGAATGATGTGAACGATCACGATAAAAAATCATCGTTGTTGGCAAGCACTGTTAGTCACTCACGGAATTTCTTAAATATGTGTGTATTCATCAATTAAATTAGGTGAAAATGAAAAATGCATCCTATTGTAAAAATCCGATCTGGATATGGTAGTGCAAAGTTAATAGTTAACGGTGAAGAAGTCGACTTTCCAAGTGTCGATGAAATAGATGATACCTTCGATAATGGTGAAAGTGTTGATCTCGATGAAATGCTCAAAACTTTTGCCGAAGATAAGAACCTAACGATGCTCTGCGGCGATAAGAAATTGAGCGATAAGAATATCAACGATCTGGCGGATTGGTTTCGTCCCTATTGGTCGAGCATCGATGTTGTTCTTTGTATCGATGAAGATTGAAAAATAGTTTTATTTTTTTATTAAAAAGTCGATCACTGTTAACCAAATCTTTTTATTTGTTGTATCGTGTATTGAGCCTATGTCAGCAACTATTTCTGGTTCGATCGTTGGACAATTGTTGTCACTGCTCAAGATCGATTTATCCGACGAGTTTTATGATCTACCCGATAATGAACGAAACGAGAAATTGAACGAGATGTTTCCGGCGTGGCTTGAGTCATTATCGACAGACAAGCGTGCAGAGATAAATGGGTTGTTTGATGATCTCATGCGACCATATAAACGAGAAATGGAGATTAGGGCGATGGAAAAAAATCTTCTACCAATCCTTGCAGAAATTCAATTGGAGCACGCCGCTGAGTTGTCATCGACCATCAAGTTCACATCGTCGCAAATGTATAAATTGGATGACTTGACTAAAACATCCAAGAAGAAAAAACAAACAACGACTCACGAAACTAAATAGGTGAAATATAGTGGATTTTGAAAAGGATAAACTAAAGGCGTTCAATAAAACATTACGAGACTATATGGTCGAGATAAAAAAGATCGCGACTGAAAATCCCGGTGAAACTACCAATCGCATAGCATCACTTGCTAAAATGGCATTGCATTTCACGGAATATTAGTACCGTCGGAAGCCACCGACTTTAGTCGGTGGTAGTTCACTGGCGTATTTTTTCCATTCACGGTCGAAAATATCCATATCGTTCATGATCGATGAACACGGTTTTGTAAATTTTAAGAGTTTCAACGAACCTTTAAATCGGTAGTATCCGATCATGGATCAAATTTGACTGTATCACGAAATGGAATCATTCACATCAAATGATGGATCATGGCAAAGAAAGCAGTTCCAGCAACTTGCACTGGTAGAAGTGAGAAAATTCTGACTGACTTAGCGAAAGTTGATACGCTTCTTGGTAATATTGGTGAAAACATCTATTTTTTACATACACAAGGCAAACTAGATTCAACGAGCGTCAACCTCATCACTGAACTCAAGAAGGCTGCTCAGTCGTTGACGATGGCTGTCGAAGACCTTTGTGAATGACTATTTTTTATTTTTTATAACTGAAACTTACCGTTAGTTGAACGAATTCTTCTTGCCGTAACAAAAAGTTAAAATATGTCGTCAAGGATGAACATCGTGATGAATCGTGGAACAAAAACTTGCCGATAAAATCGCTGAAATGCGTGACTATATGGATGAAATCGAGCGTTCACTACCCAGTATCATCAAATTACGAAAGATGATGAAAGGCGAACTGAAATGCAATGCAAAAATATTTCACAGCGCAGCGAAATCTCTTGGATATATCCATCAAATGACAGTTAACGTTAATTTCTCGTGTATTATGTATATCACTAACGCACCGTTTTCAGCATTTGGTGAATATGACGATGAAACGATACAGGCGAGGGAAAGTATCATGATCGAAATGTCGAAAGACACCGATATCATCAAGAAAATGCTCGATCTAACCTATCCTATCATCGAGGATTTTGCCAAGATCGATCCGAAGTCACGTGTCGGTGAAATATCCACGAAGGCTATCGATAAATATATATTAGACAATAAATTGAACTGTGGTGATTGATACGATGGCAAAAATAAAGCAAAAAGGATGCGAACCTACTACATCATTGAAACGAGCGAGTGACGGACCACCTGTCAGCGAAATTATGCCTATGATCGACCATATTCGTGAACAACGATTGAAGGTCGAAAAAATGCTTGACGGCATCGATGAATGATGATTCCACTCAATCTCGACAAATACAATGAGTAACGGTAGTTATCCCTTAAACATCTTTCATTTTCAACAATTCATCGACTATGCAATAAATGGTTTCGTCAATGTTGAAGTTATTTTTTGACGATGTTGGTATGAATGTCGCTAAATTGTTGATACTAACTACTTCGTTTGCATCGAAGATAATTTCCATCAAGTCTTCGTCATCGACAAGGTCTTGCTTCATACCAACTAAAATGATTGGCGCTTTCGGCACTTGTCGCTTGATTATTTTCAACCAATCACCCGTCATTGCCAATGTGTTTGGGCGACTAAGATCAAAACACAATAAAACACCATCCGATCCACTGACGTATTCCGGTTGCATGAATCTAAACCGTTCTTGACCACCTAAATCCCAAAAAACGAGTGATATTTTATATCCTTTCCTTTCAAGAATCTGTTTATGAAAATCAACGCCTATCGTGAGTTTAGTGTCCTTCAAGAATTCGTGATGGATGAATTGATGGAGAAGACACGTTTTTCCGACCCCGCCATTGCCAGCCGCGAGCAATTTCCAGACGAAATCACTATCGTCATCCATGACTGAAAACAAGAAACGAAAAATATAAAGGCAATTATTTTGTCAGTCAATCGTTCGGACTTAACACGAACTCCCTATTTCATCGATTCTATGACGAATATCCGGCGAGTTGATATTGACCCACGATCGTTCCTCGTTGTCAGTCTCTAAGTCACGAACGATAAATTTTCCAACGACTTCATTCATCGCTACACGAGCACGATCCAAAAAATCATCGTCATCATCACTATCTATAAAACTTGGTTCGAAATCGCTCTCCGCGAGTTCATCACCATTTATCAACGCATCAAGTGAATCCTCGATCTCTTCTCTTTCATCATCGCTTAATGGTCGAATCTTACTAACTTTATCGTTAATTTCACTGACAAGCCGTTTCGCAGAATACTGACTTGGAATGAAAACTAGATGACATTCGTTTGACATATCGATCACGACGATCACGAACCTTAAAAATATTTTGTAGTTTAGATTCAAAGTCATTTTACAACACGATAGGTAAGGAATCGTGTTGTATCACGAAAACTTAAAATATCTCGTGTTAGTGATGAACTGATATGACAAAAGAAACTAATTCACGGGAAATTCAGTCGCTGATCGAACACGCTGAACGAATGAGTCGAGGCATTTTAACGCCTAACAACGAAACATTGGCATTTTTCTTTGATGATATGATAGCGAGTCACGGACATAACGTAGGTATGTCGATTCATGAAATTAACGATGCCTATTTCATTGAATTGACTCACGATATAGTTGAAGTCGAGATCGAACAGTTTGGCGAACGACGACTCAAGAAGATTTACTTACCTAAACTTATTGGTGAATTTACACCTGCTGAATGTGATGAATTGAAAAACATCCTTCGTCAATCGTTGAGAACAGTGCTTGGTTCATCGTGTAAAACGTAAATTTAAAAAATTAGATTTTTAGAACCGTCGACAGTTATTGAGACCCAACGCCTCGTTCTCGTCGATAGTTAAAGCGATGCCCGTGTTCTCTCCATTGTAGTAACTATTATTATCCCACACCAAGGTATACGAGACTACTTTTCGTTCACTTTCGTTCAAGATACCAAGGTCATCTTTACGAAGGATAACTTCTTGATGTTCAACGATGTAATAACCGATGTTGTGGGCAGCGAGAACGTTCATTGCCTTCTTGAGGTCTGCAAAGGTAGAGAATTTTACTTCCATATAATCATCTAAACCATTTCGATGATAAGGTTGATCTTGCAATCCAAGTATTCCTCTATTTTATCCATCACTGGCACAAGGTTACGAAGTAATGGTCCGTATGGTGGATTACTATCAATGATGAGTTGTAAAGTTATTCTGTTATGCCCTCCGAGCCCAGAACCGCTATATCCAATAAAATCCATTAATACACCTGATTCTCTTGGCATAGCCATATTTAATTTGTCCATCAACTCATGAGGTAACGAATTAAATACATTTGATAGATTTCCACCCGTTCCAGAACATTTTGCATCGATCTTTTTTGCCATAATTTTAATTATTGGTTTATGTCCATAAAAGGGTTCTTACTCAACCCAAATCTTCATAAATGCTCACCCCGTTACAGCATTTATGTCACGACTCGATATGGCGACGATCCACGCAATGCTCGACAACTTGATAGAAAAACGAGTGCCGTTTTGTTGTGAACCGCAACGAAATCTTGTACCGAATCTAACCATCACGGCAACTCACGTCGGAAAACCAAATGTGACAGCGTTTGCTGGAGCGTTATTCGCTGGTATAGATAAAATTGCTGAAGATATAAATGAAGAACGGTTGCTCATTTCAAAAAATAGCATACACTATTCGATACAATGGTCGCATGAAAATGGTATGACGAAATACACTGTTTATTGCGGTGTGTTACCAAAAGAAACATCGTGTGACTGAATCCAAAATCTTTTTAAAATTTCATGAAATGTATGATCTGATTTGAAGTTAATGGTGTGAAAATCATGGATATCGATGTTCAAGGAAAAATTCTCCACGACGCTGAAGTTATCGATAATAAAGACAACTATATCTTCTATTGCGTTAAAGGAAAAATATATGTCAACGATCTGAATAGCACCAAACATCCAGATATTAAGCCTTTATCCCAAAACGCAGAAGCACAAAAAATATTTGATGAAAGTTCCAAGAAGTTTTGTAAATCGTGAAATCTGACAGTTTAAACCATGTTGGATAATATTTTTCCTGTTTTTTCGTAATCATCGAGATCACGAATCTCGAAGAGATATCGCATAGTTGTTTTTATCGATTGATGACCAAGATATGTTGAAATACTGCCTATAGGAACGCCGTTCTTGATCAAGAACGATGCAAAGGTTCGACGAAGACAGTGAGAGCCAATCGTTTTTCCTATCGTTGTGCATCGTTTCGCATATTTATTGATGAAATTGATGACCGACCGTTGATTAAACTTTTGTCCAGCACGTCCAATAAAGACATACGGTGAGACTACTGCTGTTTTCATCGATACTCGTTGATCATCGATATATCGCTGTATTTCACGAGCAAGGGACGACTCAAGTGGAATCGTTCGAACTGAAGTTGCTGTTTTCGGCTGCCAGTCATCTATTTCATCATCGTCAAGATGAATACTAACACTTATCGTGTTTGCATAAAAATCTATGTTTGATTTTAGCACTTCAGCGAGTTCACCAACTCGCAATCCAGTCATCATCTCCGTTTTTATCATCAGACCGTGAGTAGGGTTTTCACGAGATGCGGCTGTGATCAATTCTCGTCGTTGTTCTAACTTCAATGCAAATTTCATTCGTTTAATTGTATAATGTTTCACGACATCTTCGTTAGTTTGCTCAAACTTGGCAACGAGATCGTGTTCAAAAAAATCGTCATCGAGATGAATTGCGTCGCTCGTCATGATAAGGTATAGGAACAGAGAATTGAAAAATGTATCGAGCAAAAAGGATAAAAGGATAGGCAGAGACGATCAAATGTAATATCTGGATTTCGTGATATATCATGAGCAGTATAACAACCATAGATATTCTCTATTATGAACCACGGGATTTTGTTCGATCTCGTGGTTCGTCATTCGATACTGAACGCTGGGTTAAAAAACGTGGTCAAGGCGACTCGAACATCTATTATCCACCGTCGCCAGACGATTATATTCATGTTTGTCGATTCAATTCGATCCATGAGTTGAAGGAATCGTTAGAAGCCGCCGGATTCGATGATGTTCAGCGTTTATCCAACATCGTCAACAAACCAGTGACGATTAATTTCATTCGTTCATTGCTTGATACCATCTTTATGGCATTAAACGGCAATTTTGACAGAACATTGTTGATGTCGTGTCGTGCAACAACGAGTCACGTCAAGGGCGGAAAAAAGATGGGTGTTCGCAAGATGGAGATCAATGACATTGCTAGTATGATCATAGACGGTGCCAAACGTTTTTTCATCGTGAAAGAAGATAGGGGATTTGTTGAATTACCTGAAAATTGGGAGAACTCGTTCGATGCCAGTAATCCAGTCCCTCACGATGTCGTCAGCCAGTGTCAAGATGTTTCTGAACAGGATCGTGGTGATATAGCGTGGGCAACATTCGTTTACCAACAATGGAAACGATTACCGATGGATATGTTGAAATTTCGACTGAACCACGACCCACCATACACCAAGGATGAAGTAACATCCGTCGCTGACTTTGTATTTGCTGATATTAAGCCAAACGTTTGTTTATCGACAGATGATGAAAAACTCATTCGTCGACTCCTTCAAAAAGTAGCTGATGGGTATTATCTCGGATAAAATTTATCCAATACTTTTTTTAATCATTATTTGCCATTTATAACTGTTGTAGCAAATGTTAATACATCATACGGCGAATCGGAAAACAAATTGAATACTGGCACATCGTATAGCATAGCAACCCGTATCGTTGTTGCCGTGCCACCAACCAACTGACCGCCCTTCGTCCACGAAACCAAGAACTTCGATGGTTTATCCAAATTTCTACCAAGAACTTGATACACGTCTCGACCAAGAATGCCTCTATATTGACGAGCATATTCTGGCTTTGGATGAACTTGTTCAACGATTTCCCACGCTGCGTCGCTAATGTGACCTGACAAATATATCTCTTTATGTTTATAATTTTTCACGCCGTTCTCGAATGCTTGATCCGCTTGTTTTGCGTGACCAGACCGAAGGATGAACCCTATCAGTTCAAGTTCCGATGCCAACATTGTCATCACGGCACATATATCATCTGGAGTTTCACGACTGCCAACGCCGGTGTAATACAGTAATTCACTGCACTTTACCACTGAAATACATCTCCGCATCTAACCATTCACAAAAATCTTCATGAGTTTCATCAAATTTAGCGAGATCAGCAAGAAATCGTCGAGATCGTTGTTGAAATATGGGTATTGAGTGGTTTTTTGTATACTTTCTCATTGTGTCCTTGATATTTGCCTGCAATTCGATGAATAAGCCCTTCGCCTTGTTAAAATCATCGATTGTTACCGTTTTATAATTATCACATTCAGTGTCAATTCGTAAACGTCCACCATCATCGATGATGAATGGAAACATCCGGCAAGTGATGGGTCGCTCGTCGTAAATCGAACACAATCCATCATCACCAAGGAACACACATCCATTCCACGATACAAAGGTATATCCATAATCCACCAACGACTGAAGGATTGTTTTTCTATCGAGACGATGTATACGAATGATCCTATCCATTTCTGCTTTAGAAAACGTTAAATATGAATTCTTGCAACACGTGCCACATCGTGAACAATTCACGACGTCAAACCTCCGACAGGCTGGGTTGTCTTCTCGATGATGCGAGTTGCACTGATCAATCGAGCATCAAAGCAAAAGAGAATCGTTGTTATAACATCCTTATGACCTAAATTTCGTGAAACATTGATCAGTGGTGATTTAGCGAGAATTTCATTGAAGGAATAAGTTCGACGAAGGATTCTCGTGCCAATCTTCTTGCCGATCGTTTCACACTTCTTCGCATATGTATCGACCATGTAAATGATCGTTTCCTTGCGAAATGGTGCTCCGTTTCGTGATGCGAACACATACGCGTTCGGTTGATCACCATCAACGGAAAGCATATCCATCGTGCTGTCGGATATCTTGATCGACCTCGTCGAATAATCACGCCTATGGATAATACCATTTTCGTCATCAGTAGGCGTTTCACCGCGTATCGTCAATTCACACCTCGACATACTCAAATTTTGGTAACGAAGATTGACCAATTCATCGATCGTTATGCCGGTTTCAAGAAGAACACGAAGCATCTTGATGTGATGCTTCTTTTTGCTGGCAACAGATTTCAATTCACGAACTTGTTCAGTCGATAGAAAATCCTTCGTTCCGTAAATGTTCACGAACTCGATTATATCATTATTCTGTTGCTTGAATGTCGTTATGATGGCATCAGAAATGGTTTTTAACGATCGCGACACATTACTGGCGACGGAATCGTTATCATCGCTCATGATTGAAGTATATCCGCTCGTTGATATAAATATTTCGTCAGATTTAAAACCAGTGAATGATGGAACGATGACTGGATCATTAACGATCTGTTGTTCCAAAGAAATGATCCTACGAGTTAACGATATGTTTGCACAGATATTCGATCATGACGGATCGAACCCAGTCCGGATCGAGTATGTGGATGAAGAGACCACGAGAAAACTGACGAATATCCGTTTCATTCAATGTTAACGTTACACCATCGAAAAGACCACCAGTAACTGAAACGATATATTTCGTTGGGTCGTCTGGTGATACAGTCGCCTCAACGCCGAACATATTTTGTTCGTTTCCATACATAAATCGGAATGTGTTTTTATCGTTGAGTGTTGGTTTATTAGTGCCGTCCATCATGATTTATCATCGTTGAATCGAACTTCAATTAGTATATCGTTAAAATGCAACATCATGTACTTGAGAATGACTCGTCGAAGGTCACATTCATCACGAACACAACGAATATCCATCGTTAAGTGTTCGACATCGATATCATCGAGCGCAAAAATAACTTCTTCAAATACACCCTTGTAAATTGATGCTGTATAATAATTTTTATAGTTTGCGTCCGATACAACCATGTCAAAATTTCTTGACTCATCTGGAAAGACAAAATGCCAAGCACACGACCACTCACCAGCAGCACACTCGATGTAAATATCGTTCGTTCTAATCGTTTCGACGCTGATAGCCATACATTTCTCGCCACTGTTTCCTTCGTTTATTTTGTAGTTGAAATTCTATATATGGACTAGCAATCATTTGTTTATTTTCCTTGAATCTAATCATGAAAAAATAGAGGATCACTTGCCGAACAAAGGATGTATTATCGTTGCTTCGCATCATGTCGTCGAATATTATTGCTTCGTGATTATCAAGGACAAAATGAATATTATCATACTCACCGCCGTGAAACCATAACAATCGAACAATATCATCGTCGACCAATCTGTAATTGATTATCTTGAAGTCCTTTAACGTATCATCGAACTGAAACTCATACACCGTGTTGACGGGACTATCCTTGACGATGATTTTCATGAATCATTCGTCACCTCGTTGTTGATATGGATTACTAACGATTTTGATATTTACCACACGAAAGTTTCTTGATTTATCGTTAAACTCAAACTTGTATATCGTTGTGTCCCGATCATAATCATCGATGCTTTTTTTCATCATTTTATCACGTTTTCTTTACAGACACGTTGTCTATCGAAATACTTGATAAAGTATTCTATCATGACTCGTCGAACATCAGATTCATTCTTAACTCTAAGTAATTTCTGGTAAAGATCAAACACATCTAAATAATGAAGATTAAACATAATGCCGTTGAGTATACCACCACTAAAGTAGATTTCTCGTTGATACGCATCTGAATTTGAATACGAATGAATGATGATCGTGAAATTTCGTGAAACATCATCGAATGTGAAGTCAAACGCTTCACCTGGTGAGTTACTTCTTAACTTGACTTTCATCAAATCACAAATCCGCGATCGTTTCAAATTTGTCGTGGTTCACGGGTATTCCAACGAGTCGTTCATTGAAACATTTCATGAAATACTCCATGAGAATTCGTCTAACGTCGGATTCATCACGAATGGTATCCAACTCATTCATGAAGATAATATTGTCATGAGATTTCATGAGTAATGATATATTGTCAAATTTCCCACCATTAACGGTAATTAATGTATGACCTGGTTTGAGTGATGATTCAAAGACATCAATGCTCACATTCTTTCGTTTGTCAATAAAATTTATGTGAAATGTTATACTCGATGCAAATCTATTAACAGTAATGGTAACTAAATGATTTTCATCACGATATGAGTTATATTTATATTCCAATGTGTTAATCCGTTTCACGAGCATTTTATAGAGAAGTTCAACATTTCGATGTGCTCGCTCCGTTAAAAAACGTCCTCTATTATCGAGCGCCCTTTTTGTGTTGAATGCTATCATCCGTAATTCTTTAAGTGGCAGACGATGAATCTTGATCGTTACCAGCAGTTTATAGAATGGATCGAGTGGCTTGTTCAGCGATCGATGCTTGAGACTATCTGGAATGATACTCATCCATCAGTCATCCTCGTTTGGTCGTGATGTATATTCACGAACTACTCGCCGGAGATCGCTTGTATCGTGTATTTGTCCGACGATCCAGTCCATTTCTCGCTGAAATTGATTATCACCAACATCACTCATCAACACGATATGTTCATATCCACGACCGTCGATGATGATGCTATCGACCCTGTGATCATAATATAATGAAAATACAAATGTTGACGTCGATGAATCCACGAAAGTATATCCGTTGATAAATTTCACGACGAGAAGCAACACGATCATTCACCGTTTTCTTGATCTTCTAAATGAATGTCTGCCTATTTCAAGGTTTCGACCAGCATATTTTGCTACTACACGACGTAAGGAATCGTCATCCACGATTTCGTCGGCAATCGTGTTTATCGCTTTTATAGCATCCTTGAGTCGCAAATTTCTCGCAAAAATAACGCCATCATACTTACCACATTCAATACTAACGCTAAACTCACCCTTTATATTATTACCAAATGAAAATAATACAGATACGACATCTTTATTAATTGGTCTTGGATCGTCAGTCGACTCTTGTAAATCGATTGCTAACGAAAATTTGAAAATTTTTGTTTCGGTGTCGAAGAAATCCACAACACCAAAACGATAGTCTAGTGTAAATTTATTCATTTAAATCACTCACGAATTCATTATGTGGATTCATGCACATAATCACGACGTGGCGTAAATCTTCATCGTTAGTAATTCTATCAGCAATCGTCTCAACAACCTGTTTAGCATCGACCAACGTTAAACCATCAATAAGTGTAATACCATCATAGATACCACGTCGTATGACAATAGCGTATGGTTCATTCAATAGTGCCACCGCTGTTTTGATGTTATATATTTATTCACGACACGACGTAAGTCTTCATCAGTCTGTATGTTGTCGACGATCGCTTGAATTGCAGCATTAGTGTCGTCAAAATGCACACGATCGATCAATATCACACCATCGAATGGTCCATCCTTGATGCTTATCCTGTTAAAACTATCCAATACTTCAACCATGACATCGTGTAATCGCTGTTCACTCTTCATCAAATCATCGAGTTTATATGATCGACGATCTGGACTAAATACATTAAATTCTACATGAATCGAGAACGCATACTGATTAGTTATGTCATCGACGAAAATGTAATGTGTTATTCCGTTTATATATCGATAGTTTACCATTCTATCAACCACCGATTCGCTGTGACACTGACAACGAGATGTCGAAGGTCACGATCGTTTTTAATTCGTTCAGCAAACATATTCATGAATATCCTAACACAGCGATGGGAAATATCGTTAACCAATACAACGTCATCGAACTGTCCACCCCTTATAACGATTTGACATCGTGAATTCAAGACTCGTTCGTTGTGTTCATACTTTTTACGAATATACTCATTGATTTCGTCTTTATCTGGGTCGATCTTTTCATTGATCAATTCTTCGTATGGTGACATAGGGTAGGATTGGATACTAAAGATGTATGTATGAGTCGTAGGGTCGACAAACGAAACATAATTGAAACCGTTACAACATTTATACTCCATCGATTACCACCTTTTGTTTGCTAATTGAGTTAACGACCAATTCACGAACATCGTGATCAGTTATTATTTCTGCGCAAATAACTTGCATCAAGTCCCACACAGCCTTACCATTCATCACCGTGAAGAGAATGACTCCATCGTATGTTCCGCCTTGGATGATGATATTCCACTGTAGAGATTCGATAAACTCGAATGAATATTTATCACTAATTGTAATATCATCCAAAAACGCGACTCCCTTGATGGTGAATGAATGTTCTCCTGTCACATCGTCGAAAAACCATACTTCACCTGGATACCGTCGTCGAGAATAGTTTACCATTTCAAAACACCATTCTACTTACAGAATTAACAACTAATTGACGAATAAACTCGTCAGTTGTTATCGTGTGTGAAATGTTATCCATCATTTTGCCGATCTCTTGACCAGTCATTGCATGAGCGATGACTATGCCGTCATATGTCCCACCATCAATTGTTAGGTTCCACCGTAAAAGACTCAATTTTTCTTCATATGTTAGATCATCCTTGCCATTTGGATAGACTTCATTGACGATCGAGAATGGCTTTGCCTTGATAGAAAACAGTAATTTCCACGTCTCGGCATTAAAGAACAATATTTCATCTATATGTTTTCGTATACTGTAGACTACCATTTAAAATCATCTCGATTTGATGTCGTTAGCAGTAAAATATGCCACGATTCGTCATAAATCATTATCGTTTTTTATTTTGTTTGAAATTCTACTGACTATAGTTTCCAATTCGTTATCAAATACTCCCTTGATAAGAATAACCCCATCGAACTTTCCACCATTAATGACTATATTTCGTAGACGTTTAACGTGATTTTTATCGACGTGAATGACTCCGTCATCAATCGGTTCTATCGAAAATTCGATGTCAAGATTTTCAGAATTTTGAAACGTAGTGCATCCATTTCTTGTAAAAATTCTATTATAGTTAATCACCACGAATCATCTCACGTTTTCAGTTATCCATCTGATCACTAATCGTCGTAAGTCACTGTTGAAACGAACAAAATATTCGATAAAATTTAAAACGTCTGTCACCACTGACGGTGATACGTCACGTATGATGATGATACTATCGAACGGTCCGTGGTGTATGATGATGTCAAACGTAGCACTGGCTTTAAAATCAAATGCTTGTGCATCGAAGTCAACACCTATCGTGATGGATGTTCGATCATCGAGTAATCGAAGGTAATATAATCCTCGTTCAGTGCGAAAGGGGCTCATTCAACTCACCACACATATAATTTTTTGATAGTTGTAGTTTAGTATTGAATTCAGCATCAAGATCGTGAGTAACACAATGGATGACGACTTTTCGTAGATCTGCCTTGCTATTGATGTTGTCAGCAATGAATAGTAATAACGCTTTCGCTGACTCGCTGAAAAGATGACTAACTAATATTATACCATCATACTCACCACCAATAACAACAAGTTTATATACACAGAATGGTACACCGATAGAGTCATTTAATTCATCAAGCAATATTTGTATCCTAAACATCTCGTTGTCTGTTTGATCTTCGACAAACCGGACGAAATTGATAATGCCTTTTTTATAATTCAACTTCTGCATAGTGAATCATCAATAATTGTTCTGGATCGTGACTAACGAATAATGCGACGATCCGTCGCAAATCATCGTCATTATGAATTTGGAACGCTATGGCGTTCAAGGTAGGCATAATATCGTTATACTTAATATGCTCGACCAAGACAACACCATCATACTTGCCACCCTTGATGGAAATATCGAATCCACGGACTCGTGCATACTCCAAGATATTGCCGAGAACATATTCTGCGTGCTGATCAATGTCAGCAATGATGTTGAACAATTTCTTATTAGTTTCTGCGTCGTTGAACTGAATATAGCACCAACCCTCTGAGTAAGTATACTCAACCATTCCTATTTCACATCCATCGTGGTCAATCGATCATTGATTTTGTTGGTATTCGTCGCAAATTCACGAACGATGTTTCTCAGGTCGTGATCGTTACAGATACGGTTCTTCATCATCTGAAAAATGGCTACAAATCGCTTATAATTATACGTAACTTGGTTGAATAGGACGAGACCATCGTATTGTCCGCCCTTGATGACGATATCACAAAGTCCGGTATATGTTCTATCATCTATCTGGATGATCGAATTGATGTCGAGTCTATCAAAATCTATACACACACGAAATACCTCTTTTAAACTACGATGATCCTTGAATATATATCCGACAAGTGTTGCTCGACCCGTATGTATTGGAACACGGATGATTTGATCGATTCGTGCGTCATTTTGCTCTGTCATCCTTCGTAACACTCCCAATATTGAACATACGTTAATTCCTTGATGACATCTTCACCTATATATTTCGCAACTACCCGTCGTAAGTCTATATCGTCGTGTATTTGATCAGCGATGAAATTCACGACGTCTGATATTTGATGATATGAAATATCTTGTGCGAGAATGACGCCATCAAACGTTCCATCCAATACGATGATATTGAACGGATCGAACGGTAATAAAGTATCTTTATCACCATGACACGATCCAATCCCGAACGCAAATTTATTGGTTTCAGCATCGTGAAACCAAACATGGTTCTGACTTTCGACTCGCTGAAATTTAACCATTTAAATACACTCCGTGAAAATATAATTTATCAGTATTCATCATGAAGTCACGAACGATATGTCTCAAGTCGTTGTCATTATGTATGTAGTTTCGTATAAGTGTAAGAGTTATTCCAATAGCGAAGAAGTCAAATGAAACGTTATGAACCAAGACGATACCATCATACTGTCCGCCTCTAATCACGATATCGGAAAAACCATTTAAACGTCTATGAATAATTTTTCCGAGTGTCTCACCATCAAATCTATCAATGTCTATTAAAATACTAAATATTTTCGTGTTATTATTTGTCTCATGAAAGTCAAAACCAACTAGATCATCGTTACAGTTATAAAATGCTTTACTATAATACTGATCAATCATACCATTTATACCTCAATTCTTCCTTGATGTCTAACGATGTGTATTTGACGATGACTCGTCGAAGGTCATCGAGACTATTGATTTGGTTCTTGATGATCTTCATGGTCATGACCAATTTGTCGAACGGTATATCTGCTGCCAGTATAACGCCATCATGAACACCGTGTTGGATGACAACATCGAACTGTTTTTCGCTTATATGGGCAACATATAGTATTTCTCTTAACGATGCAGCATCTATATCTGCACGTATCGTGAATAATTCATCCTTTGTGTTATCATCAACGAATTTTATGAAGTAAAAATGTTCAAAGAACGCATACGCTTTCATTTTCTCACGAATCCATCTGGATATACCCATTTTTTCTCGAGAATATTGATCATGAATCGTCGTAAAGTGATTTCATCGGTTAGTTTATCACATACTTCAAATAAAACGACTTGAATGATCTCGACAGGCACTTCAAACACGATGATCACTCCGTCAAACTCGCCACCTTCAATAGCAATGTTTCGAGTATATCTTGATTTATAGGTTTTTGTTTCACCACTTGGACCGTTGCTATGTGAATCACTTGAAACGATGGTGAACTCCAATTTCCCTGTTTCTGAATTGTAGAATAACATTTCATTCATGGATGGTGAATTCCGTGAATCGCAATATTTGATAAACATCATCGTTAACCTCATATCAGTAATTCATCATCGAGTTGCATTTTTAGTCCGTGTCGGTTTAGTCCAGCAGGAAATACCAATTTAGTTCTCGTGCAGTTAAGAACCAATTTTCTAAGTTTATCTTGATCGGTTATTTTATCACGAATCAACGATATAATTCTACCGATAAATTTTTCCGGCACATCGTGGAAAATGACGATGTTATCGAAATTACCACCACGAATCGATATGTTCCGTATATCATCATTAAATACATCATTACTATTCCTTAAACCGTTACAAATCCTGTCGTATGAAACGATTTGAAATATCCATTCGTTGTGAATATTGTAAAAATTTATGCCTCCGGACCTTGATGTCGGTTTATAAAATATTTTAAAGGTAGTTGACATAATCATCATTTTATGCAAGTAGTTCAGGTTCAATTGTTATCGAATAGATGTCGATCAATATACCATCTGGATATACCAATTTTCTAAGCATACAGTTACGAACGAATGTTCTAAATTTACCACTGTTAGTTATTTCAGTTGCTATTGCTATCATGAGTTGGTCGATCATTGTACTAGACACATCAACCATTATCACGATACCATCAAATTCACCATCTTGAATCGAAACATTACGTAAATACTTTTTATTATAATCAGTAGACTCATCTAGATGATTGCATACACGGTCTTGCTCAACGATTGAATATTGATATTCTCTTGTGTTCTTATCGTAAAAATCTAATTTAGCATAGGGTTCAATATACCGTTCAATTCTGAACTCAATCGTCATGATAGTGACTCACCTACACATCAATACATAATCACGAGAATAGATTTAAAAATTCATCGCTCGAAAACAAACAATTTAAATAAGGATGACGATACGATAAATTTAAAAATTTCTAACAAAAAGTTTAAATCGCCGCCCACTAAGTGACTGCACAGTAACCGCCCCACCAAGCCCTGCAACTACAACGTTTAGCGTTAACTTACCCGCTATGATGATCATCAAACAACAAATTTAGATTCCGAAACAAGATGATGTTTGGAGCGTCATCCTTCATCACCAGCAACAAAGGAATCTTTATATACGATTTCCTAAAAATTCAAACAATATATTACATTTTTGATAAAAATCAAATTGCTAACACGCACTAACGAAAATTTAAAAAAATAGGATAAATATCTCACGGTTAAATATTACATTCGTTTTCTGTTCGTTTTCCGTTTAATTCTTCATCCAATGACCGTAATCGGTTGATGAAAAAATCATCTTGTGCTCTTCCTTCAGTTTCAAGCATATCAACCATCCCACGGATAAACATATTATAGTATTTGCCAGGAGCAGCGTATTTTTGAGTTCCAGCAACCAACATAATGAAGTCATCCATTGCTACACGTATCTCGATTCGTCTATCGTTTGCTGTAACAATTTCAACAATTGGTGATACGATCGGTGCATCAAGCATAGAACTATATAGTGGTATATCAGCGTATTGGCCTACACCTGGATCATACGTTATCGTTAAGTTATTTTCCACTACCATTATATGTTGGCTTAGCACTTTATGTTGTGCTCCATTAATTTCCTCAAAATCCACAAATTCCAAAAATATTTTAGCGACCTTGAACACATCTTCATTCTGAAAGAAGTTCTTGATGGCAACCATTTCTCGACCACCCATCGTGATATTATTATCATTTACTTTGCCTATACCTGCAGATGTATACATAATTTTGCCGTTTGCCGTTATACTGACAAAAATACTTCTATTGACAGAATATACGATCATGTCAAGAACGATGGTCAGTTTGCCGACAGTTTTTCTCGCTACAAAATGGATGTCACCATCAAAAGCAAAATGAGATGTGTCTTCGTTTGTTATACGTTCAACATTGAGTTCATATCCTCGTGACTCCAAGATATCATATAGTTTATCCAAAACTTTAGTCGATGTCATGATATTCACATTTGGTTATATCATTCAAGGGAATATAAAGGTTCATTATGTTATCATCATTCACCCATTGCTATTTTTAAGTCTTTCCAGAGTTCAAATAGCATCGACCAATAAGAAGAAGTCCCTTTATTCGTTATATCACCCGTATTTAACAAGTCCGAGAACCTCTTTGCAAGTTTTTTTGTCGACTCAAACGACGCCTCTATGTATCTTCGTCTAAACAGTCTCTTCTTTAATTTACCAAAGAGACTCATTGTAGTTGTTTCAGTTTTATTCGTTGTCATTTTCACTTTCACTTTTATGTTTGTTTAACAGTGCTATTCTTTCGTGCTCGTGTAACAATGATTTCATCGATCGTCTTCATCAACAACTCCTTGAACGACTGATCGATGGTTGATGATGCAAGCTCTGAACGAAGTTCACTTGCCAATGCTAAGTTTGCGCTCGACAACTTCCGACGACGAGCGAATGCAATGAACCACTCAGCACGGGCTGGTAATATCTCGCAGTGTCGGCAACTTTGATGGTGAACTTCTCGAATCTGAAAACAATGATGTTCGCTACACCGTGGATGCTCTGGGTTCTTACCAAACAACGATTGTGTTTCGTGTTTTTCTCCGTGAAGATATTCACAGAAAAACCGTTCGCACGTTCTACTTCGTTCGTTAACCATCGCGCATCCATATACACCATTTATAGCATCAAATTGAAGATTGACACATCGATTGATACCCTGTCCGACCCATGTATCCTTGCTGATTGGTGTACCATAAGCATCATGATTTCGATGAAATCCGAACATACAACAAATACCACACCTATTACATGGATTTACTGGAAAATCCCACATATATAATTCAAAAATTTGTTTATCGGACTTAATACTCGATATATCAAATATTTCGTCCAATCTGGCATCGAGATCGATTCGTTCACTATCACGATGTGGTTCACGAGTGATAATATAAACGCCGTCCATCAATTTATTCACTATACTACCATAACTATTGACGTATCCTTGATGTGTTTTAGAAAACTGCTCGATTATGCTTTTAATCGTCGACCACATCGTGATTTTTCCTTGGATCGTTGGAACATTCCATCCACCAGTTATGATGACTGTCACATTCGACGTTTTCTCGGTCGATGAATGATATTCCACTTTGCTTGTCATCGTCATATTCATCAAGATAATGAATATAATACACGATATTTAATAAATTTCGTATGTTACTAACTATCATCGATGAAGGAATCGTGAATTTAACACTTAAAAATAAGAAACTTACCATCTCGGTTGCATCGATAAAATCGTATATATCGGCAATGCTGCGATGATCGCACATCCAAGGGCAAAAGGAAATCGATACACGATGCTGTCGCCAATCGTGAGCATACCAACCAATCCAGCAATGATCAAGGCGAATGCCACTGCTATAACAAATAATGAAGCAGCACGTTTCTTGGTTTCGTCAGTATCAGCGTATTCCACGTGTTGATCCGCCCATATCTCTCCACACGTTAATAAAGCTATCGCTATCCAAAAAACAGGCGAGACAAACAAGTCTTGTTGCCATATCACGATCGATAGTATGTATAAAACCACGCCACTGACTTCTACCACTCTCCCGACAGTATGCTGTTTTCTATCCCGTGCGCCGCGGGTTCGCTCGTATTCATTGTGCCGTGCCACTGCCTGTGAAACCATTGGTCCGAATAAGGTCATTTCATTCAACATCGCTCGATATTTTTATCGATGAATTTAGTTATATTTATGATATATCCATCAATTCTCGTATATTTAAGATTTTTCGCTCGTGATTCGTGATACTATACACGGAATCGTTTCGACAAACGATAACATTATATTTCTGAACGATATTGTATATTCATCGACAATAGGGTGATATCATGACAGAAATAATAATAGTTGGACCGTCAATCGACGATGTAAACGACGGTATTTCTACACTACTCAGCATCATCCGTGATCTCGGTGGAGACACATTCACACTAACAGCGGATGATATGAACGATGACCACGATATAATTCTCGTCAAAAAGGAAGGTAAATTCACGACGGACGAACTCATCATCGAGATTAGCGATATTGGGTCTGATAATGAACGAATATTCGATCATGCAGAGACTATCGATGAATATAAGGAAGAGTTGGAGAAATACTTCGATACTAACAAACGTCACCTCAATGACGATGATCTACAAACCCAATCTGAGTGGTGCTTGAAGGAAAATAGTGAAAAACGATGAAAAAAGCCATCACTCTAACGATTAACGTTGGAACGTCAGCGTGTCCAAACAGATGTAGCGTTTGCATTTCTGAAATGACTGGTAAGCATATGTTGGAAAACAAAAATGTTAAATGGAGCGCATTCGAGCGAGCAGTTCAAGTCGCCATAAATTATAGGGCAGAGAACGTCTTGTTCACTGGTAAGGGCGAACCATTGTTGTTTCCCGATCAAATAACAAAATATCTACGCATTCTCAAGAAATACCGAAAATATTTCACGAGATTTGAATTGCAGACTAGCGGCGATGGTTTACCTGAATGTGATCGATATTTGGCGAAGTGGAAACGTCTCGGTCTCGATCTCGTTGCCTTATCAGCCTATCATTTCGATGATGTTTTGAATGATGAAGTGTTTCATTCTGTCAAAGGTGAACGAATGCCACTCGTTAGCAAAATGATGGGATTGGTTGGATATGGATTTCGCGTTCGCCTTTCATTCGTGATGATGAAAGGATACATCGATTCAGTTGAAACAGTCAAGGCTGCGCTAAAATTCGCAAAAGACTGGCAAGTATTTCAAACGACATTTCGTGAGTTGGGTATGCCTAAACAATGGAAAAACGAGTCAGTCGCTGAGTTCGTTCACCAACATTTGTTAAATCCAATAGATGTGCAAGACATCAAGGATCACTTTGATGAACATGGACATCTTTGTGATACATTACCGTTTGGTGGTTCAGTCTACGAGATCGACGGACAGAATGCGTGTTTGACAACGTGTCTCGATCAATGTGAAGATTCGGACGAATTGAGAAACTTGATATTTTTCTCGAATGGTATGTTGTCGACGAGTTGGGAACATCCAATCGGAACGGCGATATTATAAAAAAGAAAAATTATTTTGATCGACAATTAGAGATCGATGATTTCTAACGCGTCATCGACTCGCCACACGAGCATATCGTTACCACTGCCAATATCCTTCCAATCATACCCAAGAAAATCGAATAAATCATAATCATCGTTGAATCCTAATTGCTTACCAAGGTCTGAGTAGACGATCTCGTTAATTTGAGAACAACTAAAATTGTCGTCATCAGCCAGATCAAATTTCTTGACACCGGCTTTTTCAGCGAATTCGCTTATCGTCAATTCCTTCAATGCCTTTATTTCCGATTCAGGTAGGTTGCACGCCATATTTTCACGAGTTTTATATGTCGATTAATCGTTTGATCATATCCTTCGTCGGAATATAAAGTTTTATCAAGATGATATAACTAAATCACGAACTACGTCAATGATAAATAAGAAATGTTCATTTCTTATCAGCATATATCAGCAATCGCCAGATGAACACGATAAATGCGATGACGATGAAGATGGTGCCGATGATATTCAACATCCATATCCACATACCAAGGACCAAGAACACGATACCAATAAGAACTAATGACAACAATGATATACGAGTTCCACCATCAGCGCATTCACGACGAATCAACAGTCGCCATACGACCATCACGAATAGAATCCACGCGAGCACGACGCCGATCCAGTAGAATATATTAAGCCATATCCCGATGACTAAAACAATGACGGTAACAAGGAATAACGATGTTAGGGATATGTTGGGCGTGCTTTTTGTCTCACACGCAGTCTTTTGCACGTTACGAACGCTACTAGTTTTTTTCTTTTGAGTGGGCATTATGACCACCGATGCACGACACGATTCTGTTACAGAGCATCTACTTGACATCGATCCATCATCGATATAAAAAGTTTGCCGGAATCTTTACATCGGTCAATGGCAGGTAACATAATCCTTTTAATCGTGGTGTCTGTAATGTCAAAATAAGGTTAATGATTATGCCGACATCCAAACAAGGATTGATCAAGGAACTCGAACGATTATGGAAAGTAGTTTTAGCAGACGAAGATGCTGAAATTGACGCTGAACACGATGTGGCTAATTGCTTTTCAGATTATTTCATCAAATCACATAGATTAAACCCCGTGGACACTCACGTCAACAACATCAAGGATGGAATTATAACCATCATGGATTATAGTCCAGATGGCAAGCAGCGACAATGAACCATTCGATGTTAAATTAACGGAATTTTCCGTTAAAACATTAAGTGAAATGGTCAAGGAATTATCAAAATACGATAAACCAAGGGCTTGCACGACTAATTAATACGCTGATGTTCGAATAAGATATGACGAATAAAAGTGGTGATATGACGACAAGATTCGATGAAGCCATCGATAACGATGAAATTCTCGAAATAGACGGAGAAGAAGTTCCCGCACGAGATGTTGACCTTGATAACGATTGGATATTCAAGCAATTATTGAATGCTGGAATGTTCGATGATGTTTGAATGCTCGTCACCGTGTAGAAATTATCCAACATTCTACTTTTTTTCTAAAAACCTTTAAATTGCTTGACGATAAATGATTTATCGATATACTATGTCTTGTGACGACAAAACTATAATGGTTAATAAGAAACAATTAATGTCGATAATTCTAACCCTTGATAAATCGAAACACTGGATTGATAAGTTATTCCAGAGCGATGATGAAGACGCCGAAGAATGGGCTGACAAAATAAACACTTCGGTTAAAGAAGCAGTTAAAATGCTGAATGATTTATTGAAATGAGTTTTTCATTTCTTTTTTAACAACCTAAATTTTTATATTTCTCGACGAGATTAGATTCATCATGATATTCCAGCGGCAAAGACAAAAACGACCCGTTCGGGTCGAATCACACAAGTGTAAGCAGATGCTTTGCCGCACGGATGGATGTTGCTTCTCGTTCATCACTGCTTGAATATAACCTGTTCATTTTCAATATTTTTGGTTGTTATCACCTACTTTTGAAAACGCTTAAATATACGCTATTTCTTATCGATATTAGATGATTAAAATGGCGTACAAGACTCCCGTAATTCAGCGGTCAAGAAGACGAGACCTTGAATCTCGTAGCGTTGGTTCGAATCCAGCCGGGAGTATATTTGTAAATAATAAACTATACAACGGATGCGTGGTCCAACGGATACGACGCTCGCCTTCGGAGCGAGATGATGGCGGTTCAAATCCGCTCGCATCCATTTTTCGTTGGTGTGTATTATGGCAAGGAGTAAAAATAAGAAGCATTGTCATTATGGTAAGAGAAACTGCGGTATATGCAATGACGATGGTCGTGTCAAACAGGAAATCATCGAAAAGAGGCGATATATCGAAATTGAGTGGTATGGATTCGTCGTCTAGTGGATCGGGCAGCGACCTTCTAAGTCGCTCGACGTGGGATCGATACCCACCGAATCCTTTATGACAGCGTAGCATAGCGGCTATGCGTCGGCCTGCAGAGCCGAACACGGGGTTTCAACTACCCCCGCTGTCTCTAAAAATGGACTCGTGGCCAAGTAGTTAAGGCGGTAGGCTCTTAACCTATTCATCGTGGGTGCGACTCCCACCGAGTTCATATCATGGGCTAATGGCGCAGTCAGGTAGCGCGGTGGACTTTTAATCCAATGGTCGTGGGTTCGATTCCCACTTAGCCCACAATCTTTATTAATACTCAATGCGATCATCGTGTTATGTCATCGTGTAAACTCAATGATAAGGATACTATGTTTGAATATCTCCGAACGATATTCAACATCGATCCTACCGCAGATGTATCTCATATGTTTGGATATACAGACGATCCAGAACGAAAGCCTCGTCCTACTGTGCCATTCTGGATAGATAGTGGAGTTGATATACAACGAAACGATGGAACCGATCGTAGCATTGATGAAGATGAATTCACGGAAGTCATGGAAGCGAACGGATGGCGTATAACCGAGGGCGATCCAGATGATATCATAGCACGAAAAAAGGGTTATCCCGGCATCTACCTCTTCATCAACTATTAAATCGTGATAAAAAATGAGTATATTCGTTCAGCACGCTACTCAGCGAAGTAAATTGTCTGCTCTACAAAAATTACTGGAAAAAAGCGGATTCTATAATCTGCCAGAGATGTTGAAACGTGACAACCCAATCGTCATCAAGGTGAATCTTTCACCAATGTCCCAAGCATCCTATCATTACGGAACCGATCCGGCAATTGCTGATGCAGTCGTCGATTCCGTTGAATCGATGGGATTCACGAATGTATCAATCGTTGAATCCGAAGGAAGTTACACACTCGTTAATCCGTGTTTGACACCAGACATTCAAGCAACGATGTTTGGATATCGTCATCCAGTCGTGAATTTAACGAAAACTAAACTCACACCATTTATCTTTGGATATGGTTCGACGGTATATCTATCGGATGTGATGGTGAACGCAAAATTCATCATCAATATACCCAAGGCAAAGAATCACGACCTTATGTTGATGACCTGTTGCTTGAAAAATATGTATGGCTCGATACCAACACCAGACAAATGGCACGAATTTCATCAACGAAAGTCTGGTCTAAGCATTGCTGAAGTAACATATTATGTCAATATCACGACACCAGTTTCGTTCAACATCGTTGATTTTATCGAAGGTATCGATGGTGACGAAGTGTCGTTATTCAAGACTGCCGTCGATGAATTCACCTATTATCCATCGAATATGCTCATTGCTGGCACCGATCCATTGGCAATCGATAAGTATGTATCCGTTAAAATGGGATATGGACAAAACGATTCACCAATCGTGGCGTTCGTTGCGTCGATGGTTGGCGATCATGATATCGCAGACGTCGTCATAAAGGGTGGTAATCGTGAACCACTCGATGGATGGTGACAAATTTCGTCGTTCCTCAATTGGAAAGCGAAAACACAGGATAAATTACCTGTTTCGACGGGTGCGATGAAATGGGGGTTAAAGCAATATAACTATGACGCTTGTCCTATAGAACAAGAACCGACTCGTGGTACACCAAAACGATCTATGAAAAAAATCAAGTGAATGATATGTTGTCGTGTATCAATGTTAAAAAAGGATCATTGTGCTTGACACCACGAGAAAAACGAAGAGCCTTTTTGATACGTGTTACTCATTATAGCGTGGGCAGTGTATACCAACAAGATAGCGATCAAACGAACGTAAGTGTTGAATATGTATAAGACAAACGAACATCGTGTTGCCATCGTCGGTTCCGGATTATCTGGACTATCAGCAGCCATCGATCTGTGCAATCACGAAATATATCCGATAGTGTTTGAAAAAAATAATACGCACGGCGGGTACGCGACCAACTTCATCAAGGGCGGATTTCGTTTCGAAATATCGCTTCATTACGTTGGTCCGCTCATTCGTGATATTCTCGAGCGACTCGGCATATCTCATGATATTGGCCTTATCGATGTCAAGAAATCTGGTGTAATACGTTGTGAAGAGCCAAACGATGTGTGTGAAATATCGAAGTTTAAATTCAACGATAAGGCGGTGTCGTATGTACGATACCTGATATCGAAGTATCCTAACGAAGAACAGTCGATACGAAAGTTATTTTCGTTGGGCAGTTCGATATTACCAATGTCCGATGATCTGATCATCAATAAGACACATCCCCTTGTTGCTATGCTGAAACATCCAGAGTCAATTTCGGTAACATCACGATACATAAATAAAACATCGCGGGACTTACTCGATGAATTATTCATCGACGACGATCTCAAACAAGAAATATCATCACTAGCGATAATTCTCGGAACACCGTTAGACGTTATGTCCGCGGTTCCTTACATACAAACTGCTACAGAGCATTACGAGCGTGGTGGATTCTACATTCGTGGTGGATCACAGCAACTCGTCGATGTCATGAGACAACGAATAGAACGATCCGGTGGAACTATTAATACGAATAGTATCGTCGAGAAAATAAAAATCTCAAATGGTATCATTGTAAATATGACTGTCAATGGTACTATCGTTCCTGTTGACTCGGTTATCTATTGTTGCGACGTGCTAAATCTCGTCAATTCCATTTTACCACGAACACGTATATTCGATAGTGACATCCGCCGATTACCAGTTGCCGCGTCAGCGACGGTCGTACACCTTGGTATCGACGTTGACGTCAAGGACGAATATGGCATCGATCGTGCCGATTACACGATAAAAACACCAGAAATGACGTTCAACGTTGCAGTTTATAGTAATATCGATCCATCGTGCTGTGCACCGGGCACATCCGTATTAACATTGACAGGTCTCGGATATGACGACTTTAAACGACGATCTCTGAACGAACTATCTCGCGCTATACCTGGCATTGATCGCCACATTGTCGTGAGCGAATACTTAACTCCCACTGATTTTGAACAACTGACTTGGAATACTGGTGGATCGTTCGGTGGATTTCAGACGACACCAAGCCAAATACACTCACCTGTGCCACATAAAACACTAATCGGAAATCTGTTCGTTGCTGGTCAATGGACTGGTGTTGGTGCTGGATACATAAATACAATGCTTGGTGGCTTAGATGTATCGTCACTCTGGCAGAAACGAATGCTCTAACTGGGTTATCTACACTCTCGTGTATATCGGAATATCGGTTTTTATTGAGTCGTTAAAAAACGAAAAAAATAAAATCAATCGTTTCCTTCAACGAATTGAGATAGAAAAACACCTTGAACAATAGTGCTGACATTCAGATTTCCATAGTCCGAACAATAGTAGTTACATCGAACATCACTCAGACCTTTTTTAATATCTGCGCTGAAGGACGTTAGTCGCATTGGTTTTCCACAACGAGGGCAGTTCGGTTTCTTGACGTCGAGAGTTGTCATTGGTTTTTCATCTCACATAGAATATAATCGTCGTTCAACCCACGCGCCAACAACGATGGTATCCATCACATCGTCGAGTTCTTTACTGAATATCGCTGGATCGATCCGCTTTTCTTCGTTTGGCTCGAGCATAATGATGTCAGCGACGACTGATGTTCGTTCACATCGAACCATTGATCTGATCCGTATATCGTTATGCTTTTGCTTGTAGGCGATGACATCGCCATCGGAATAGTAGATATATAACATATTGTCATCGTCATGGAAGTGATGACCAATCTGGACTCGCATACACGTTGGACTATCGGTTGAATCGAGTCTGATATTCGTTTGAGTCATTTTTCTCACTAATTTGTTAGCGAATTAATTTATTGATATAAATGATCGATGGATTAACGACCATTTAATATCTTGGTTTGCCGACTAACAGTTTAACACGATTCCTTGATGTTCAGTGATGCCTATTAACAAAATATTAACAGTCAATAAGCAGTCAATAAGCAATAATATTTAAGGTCAAAAAAATAGTATTTAACCAATCACCATGAATATTGAACGGTGATATAGTTGATGAATATGTCAGAAACAAAACCGAAAAACGAGCAGCCGTTTGACGTAGTCGATCCATATAATTCGCAAAACACTGTTCGTGGTATCGTCTATATTGACGTCAATCATTACGGTAACTTGAAGATAACTCACGTAAATGATCGACCGGCTGACCAGTACATTTTCACGACGCCGAAATTCTACTATCCAGGTCATCACGAAAGTCCTCGTCACGAATTCACCGAGAAAGACTTTCCAAACGCAAAATTTCAAGTGTTCGAGAAACTCGACGGGACGAATATCTTTGCGTTCCGTTACAAGGACGCGGATGAAAATGAGTTTATGTCCTTCAAGACTCGTCTCGTGCCGTTCTTACGAATGGATGGTTTCAAGGATTGGATCGCTATGTTCAAGCAAGCGTGTGATGAATGCCCAAAAGTTATATATGACGCTAAAAAGAAACCTGGTGGACAGGCATTCGAGATGTATGGATATCTCAATGAAATACTCATCAAGTATGATGTTGCTATAAGTTTGCGATACTTATACACTATCACCGATGAAGGTAGAATACTCTACCTTGGTCGTGATACATCTGTATATAGTGGCGATGGTAGCATCGATGCACTCGATACGTATAATCGGTTAGTCGTCGAAGCTGAACGATTATTCAAGGATGGATACAAAGCCGAAGGATTTATGTTCTACTTCGACGATGGTACGGTGTATAAATGTAAACCTATATGCGTTGTTGAAGAACAAAGCGATAGTCCGTATATCGGTAATGATGATATCTATGTCACGGCGATAAACGCTGCTGAGTCCATCAATACTATCGATGAGTTACTCGATACAACAAGGATACTCCTCGCTGAAGTCTACGACGAGAAGAAAATTGAACGGTCGGAGCCACGTATTTTCGTCATTGTCGAGAAGGCGAAGTCGTACTTGCTAGTCCAGCGAGAGGCGATGAATGTCATGAAGGAACTCGGATTCACGTGGTCAGAAGAGAATAAGGCGACAATCATGCGAGCCGTGATGCAGCGATTTCCAGTAAATATGTCTGCGAAGATTTATGGGATGTTATCTGGTAAAAAACCAACAAAAAAAGGTAAATAAAAAAAGTAATTTATTTTTCTTCATCGAACCAATGCTTGTCTTCGAGGAAGTCGTGAATCTCCGTGATATTACCATTCACGTCCTTGAGTTTCAACCGAGCGTCGAAAACATCACTGAAGTCTTGTATGCTTCCACCATTGTACCATTTGGCAACGGTTTGTGCGTTTTTTACACACACCGAATGAACGGGGTGTTTGATCCGTAAACTTCCTTCGAGTTGTATGTCTTCGCCGGGAAGGCACAGATGATTGCAAATTTCACATTTTTCGACTTCTTCATCGCTGAGATGTTCCATGATATTTACACCATTTGATTTTTCTTGATGGATGATTGAATAACTATCGTTGGCATATTTAACCATTTTCGTTTGTAACAGACGAAATTCATTTAATTGCCATAAATGATGTATATCGTGAACTTAATGGTGATAAACTGATGATAACTAAACTCGATAAGGAAACTCTCGGGCAAATTCGTGATGCGATGAATGATGTGCTCAAGGAGTTGAATTCCATCGGTGTTACTGCTACTGTTGGACTCATCAAGTATGGTGCTGGTGGATTCACGATGACGATCAACGGATCGTTGTTGGAATGCGAGAACGGCGATAGTGGTGCGAAAGTTGAGTTTGAACGAGTAGCACGAGCCCTTGGTATTCCGACAACGTGGTTTGGTAAGAAAATTCAAACGTCTCGTGGAGTCGCAACCATCATCGCTATAGAACCTCGCAAGCGAACGTATCCTATCATCGTGCAATTGGCTGACGGTCGAAAAATGGGTATGGCAATAAATAGTGTGAAAATATCTCACGATGTTTGATACTCCTTCAAACGAACCATGAAAAGAAAACAATTAACGTATTTCATTTCTTTTTTTCAAATATTGCCAAATAGCGTATCGAACGAATGCAGACCTATTTTCCGTAGGTAATTCAATCGTTCTAACATCTGTCTTGAAATTCACGGACACAGATACAGTATCACAAAAGGATGTTTCACGATTCCACGACTCTATTTCGCCAGCAGTAACATCAGAATCTATCAGATCGTATATTGCGTCTCTGATTATGCTACTACGAGTTATGTTTTTATCTGCGTCGGTTAATGAGTCCAATTTATTTCTAACCTTGATTGGTATTGAAACCGTGAAAATATTTTTATTGTATTCATCGGTTTCATTCTGCTCACGATGTGTATGTGTGTAACGACCATTGAACTTTCTCATGTCGATGTGTGAAATATTTGGTGACGATCTACATATTCGTTCGTGTTCCCTAACTTTCGCTGGTGTGTCACACTCCTTACCACAGAATTTACACGTTGGTTTTTCGTTGGTCATCGTTTAAAACCTACCGTTGAAACTTAAATCTATAATACCCTTGTTTCATATTTGAATGATATGAACGTTCCTGTTGAAAACCTGCCCTTTGTGCAAGTCCACCAGACTTTTCGTTACCAGCGCTGTAGACTAACCATTCATATTTTGTATATCGTTGCGCCCACGCAATAACTAATTTCAACCATCTCGTGGCAATTCCTTGATGCCAGTATGGTTGTTCAACTTGGATATATCCGAAATCGAGACAATCCCGTAACGCTGGATAGTCGTGTGGTGATTCCAAGGTGAATCCACCAATGAGGTTGTCCGTCACGGGATCGAACATCGTGAATTTAACAACTGCTTTGCCGAGTTCTTTACCGATCTTGAATGAACAATGCGAAAACTCGTTACATAAGACGTTGAACGGCAAACTCAAGAAATAATCGTCGGAATTTATATCGCATTCACTCATTGAAATCACGTTAACGAACATTAAAAAAAGTTATCACGATTTTAGTAAATCAATGATTTGGTCGGTTGATAGTTCAGCGGATGTATCGTTGATGAGTTCATCGATGAATTGATCGATACTAAATATACCATCGCTAACGATGATTTTACCATCGAGTGCATAGACCCGACAATAATCATCTTCGATGATACCTTTTAATTGGTCATGATCGACTCTAACACGAAGATAATCCGTGAAGTCATCCTTCAATGCTGATTTTACGTTTACCAAGCCAATAGCGATGGTCTCCGTCTCTGGATTGATGTATACATAGGTTTTTGTTGAACACGACAATTATATCACCAAACATACCTATTCTTCATGACGATATAAACATTTCCATCGTGAAAGGGAATCTAAACAAATCACGGTAAAACGAAATATTGACAAGAAATCTTTAAATTTCACGACAAGAGATCATCTTTCAAACAGATTCGTTCTATGTATGTTCAATTAAAAATATAGGTTTAATGCTTATGCCGTTTGGTAGAAAAGGACCAGAAGTTGATTTTCATGCAGGTGATGTGTTCTCCGTTACAGAACATGTGGATTTGAAGGACCCACGAAAAGTTCAAGAACATATCAATAAATTGGAAAATGCGCTCAAAGATCAAAAGGTTGCGTGCGATCCAGCGAAATTCAAGCAAGCTGAAGCAGATTTATCTTGGTATATGCGTTACCAAGAAAAATTCTTCGGCAACCATACCACACTCAATTTGACCATCGAGGATACCGACGAGATGTATGTCGTTGCTGGCAAGGATTGCACGATCAATGACCTATCAAAGGAGGGTTCACAAAAGGCGGTCATCGATATTGAGTGTCCTATCAAGCACGGGGTCAGTCGAGTCACTCGTGTTCCAAAGGTTGAAGATGCACCAACGTCATTTCATGAAAGCACGAGAGTCGGGGTGTCAGAAAAATCCACTCCGATCAAGAAAACCACTGAAGCGTGATCTCTTTTTACCTTTTTTACCGTTGTCGGAAATCCTTTTATACTAAATTATCCTATAAGACCCTATAATTCAATGGAATCTAACAATTAACTTCGTGATAGTATGGCAAAGAAATCTTCTAAAAAGGCGCCTGTAACCTCTAAAAAGGCTAAATCAGCGCCGACAGCAGCAAAGGGTATGAAAAACTCGCCAAAATCCACGAAAAGTGCCTGTCGAAATGTATCTGTTAGAGATGGCAGTGATGTCAAGGCAGATAAAACTCAATGGTGGACGGGTCTTAGTATAACGATAGCCGCGTTGGTCGTCGTTGTATTAGCGTTTCTATTAACATCATATATCACCATGATAGGTTCGATCATTATGTTCTTCATCGGCATACTCCTAATCGTCGTCGGAATGTTTTTATTATGGGAGAAAAGCCGGTGTTATGTCGGCGAGCATCCAACAGTCAAGAAGACTGAATGATAAACGATACTAATTTTTCATTTTCTTTTTATTCATCCAATCTACTAACGGTAATACATAATACTTGAAATAGTTATAACGTGGACATATATAACTAAATGTTCGCCCAATATAGTGATTCAATGAATCGTTTGCATCGATGATATCACGAGAAAATGACTTCATTGCTGATATGAAATATGTTGAAATATAAACTAAGCCTTTCAATATACTTCCATCAAATGTGATAGCGAGACGAATGAAATCGATGAAATCGAATATAGAATGAACGATCGTGATGAATATCCGTTTAAGAAATGATGAATCACCGATTGGATATGTTGCTCCACCGCCACTCATTCCATTTTTAACAGGAAAAAAGAGATAATAGGCAACGAATGATTGTAGTCCACACAATCCATTGATCCAGACGTGTCTATGTTCGTGAGCGATGACTTCTTTCGATATATTTTTTCGTATTTTATCGATGATCACGTTTTCACCTACACGTCTGCCAAATTCAATCAATATGTGTATCATTTCTCGATGATCGTTTTCGTCAACGCTATCAAGTAGTTTTATTTTTCTCACGTTAGTTTCACCAATCACGATTCCTATTCACGAAAAATAAAAAAGAAATAAAACTCCCTAATTGGCTCAACGACTCACTTAAACATTCGACACCGATGAAGACCGGCGCATTTTCAAGATCAATTCGATATCATCCTTGGTCAATTTCGTCCGTTTTGAATGTGCCGTGAGTTTGAGCGCATCGCTCGTCAATGTCTTGATATGATCTTCTTCATAGGCAATGACAGCATCGACGGCCTCTTTAGAGACCATCTGTGCTCCACAACTCTTCATCAATTCACGGATTGGTGACCAAGCTAGATAATGTTTCCTTGCCATTTTTATCTGACTCCGCGTGCATCACTATTCATTAGGATTCGTGATTAACAACACAAACGAATCATCAGTGATAATTGAAATACACGATTACTGAATATTTAAAGGTTTTCACGACGGCTCGTGGTGATCGATGGTTGGTAGTTGACATTTGATCGACAATCGATGAAAAAAGAAGAAAAAAGATATTAATCTCCACGAGCGAACCCAATGACGCCAAACACAACAAAAATGATGATGGCTATGAGACCAACAATTTCAAGGAAAAACATTGGGTCTGCTATATACCACGCGGGAATGAGCGCGCTCAACCAAAACGTAACAAAGAAAATTACACCGATTATCGCTCCAACAATGAACCCAACGATCATTCCAGCGAAATTACCCGAATATTTATCGAGAAACTTAAATAAACCAACGTGAGTTTTCGTTGACGTCGACTTTTTCTTGGTTTTTTTAGTTGTGACATTCTTACATTCTTTACCTTTGCATTTTTTCTGACTTTTTTCAGCACTCACGGTTATCACTTACAAATTTGATGATTGATGATCTATCATGAGTAATAGGGATAAAAAGATTTCCGATGATCACACCCATCGATGAAAGCATCAACGAAACACGGTCGATACCTTTATATACTGGTAGTTCTTACCTTAGTCTTCATCGCAGAACTTTCTAAACTCATCATATAATTTACGATTTATTGATTTCTTCATTCGTTTTAATTCATCACGTTTCTGCGTTAAATCATCAAGTTTTGTTTGTGATTTAATATTATAATCAACAACATTAATGACGCTATATATTTCACGATTGATATTAGTTATATTACGTTTGACTTCATCTCGCTGCCGTTGCAAATTCATATTTTTAGTTGGTAATAATTTTTGACAAACATCAGCGATTTTTTTATTTAATATATTTAATTTACTCTTTACTTCATCACGTTGTTCCTTTAAATCATTTGAATCTCGTTGTAAGTTGTTTAAATTATTTCGTGATGTAGAATGTTTTTTTTCAATATCATAAATTTCCCGATTAATTGAATTGATTTGTTTAGAAAGTTTGCTACGTCGTTCCTTAATATTAATACGTTGTTGTTTTAATTGATTTAATAAAGTTTGATATTTAGAAATATCATCAAAAGCAATAATCATTTCTAATTTATTATTTTCATCAATCCATTTACTAATAAGATCATTCACAACATAAGATTGTGACAAACCAAGTTTTTCACACAATTCATCGAGTTCGTTAGAAGTATCAATCGATAGTGAAAAACTTTTAATTTTAACAGTTTTCATTAATTTTCCACCTTGAATTAAATAAAAACTGCCTTCTTAAAAATGTTATTAATCATTTTAATTTAAAGATAGGTGTTAAATGACTTTTTTATTTAATGTGAAGTTTTTAACATCATAGTGTTAGTCTATAGCCTAGCGCGCCCCCGTTCCGCTATGCGATTATGAGGCATATGCACAAATTCGCTATTTTACTTATTTCATCATTTTTATCGATTCATTTTTAAAGTTTACATAATATTTAAAATGATACCTATAATTCATTGTTAGGTGATCATTCTATATCATATATTATCTTATATTATATACCGGAAGGATGTAATTTTACACAATAATATATAATAATGATATATAAATAGGTGGTAAGTATTGAGTATAAAATATAAGCACTGTAACTTATAAAAAATAAGCATATTTTGATCGGATAAGATTCTTTATTGTAACAATCTCATATAAGTTTGTTAAAAATAGCATAAATTCAACGATACTTAAATCTATTATTTATTTTTAAATTTGTTGTTTATCTTAAATATTACATAACGTAGACGCTTGTCTTTCGTTAAAATTCAAATAATAACCTTTATAAGAACAGCATCGTTGTTCGGATTAACGATGGGTAAAAACTTATATGAGATTCATCGACAATGCATAAGATGTATGTTCTATGGGACGACCAAAACTGAATAAAAAAGGTATCATGGTTCAGATGGATGTGAGTATATTAGAACAACTGGATTTATTAACCGATCCTCAACAACGAAGCGCATTCATTCAAGACTGCGTCGAAAGAGCTATAACAACGAAAAGAAAAACGATGTTTAGTTGCAACGATTGTTGGTTCAATCTAATAGGTAAATGCAATAACGCAACAACTAAACTACCGTGTGAATTTTATATGGGCTTCTTGAATGTGCCTATTTGTGGATGGTGTGCTTATAATTTCGATGGTGGATGTGAGAAAATCGATCCGTCTGATAAACGACACAAACGATCCAAGATAAGTCTTTGTGAATTGATTGAATATACACCAAATGAGTTATTACTCGCCAAAATAGATAAAAATATCATCGATATAACGAAAGATAAGAAAACGTTGAATATAATCTCGCCAAATGTTGGCGCAGACAAATTAAAGATCGATGTTGTTGAACGGATGAAACAAGTTCGTGAAATCGATGAAAAGAAAAAGTTGGTTAAAATCGGCTCTCGTGGAGATGTAGATGAGTTATTGAAACAATTTGATGATGAACAGAAAAAATTACTTGGATATCCATCACCAATCGATGATTTTCTACCAGACGTAGATGAACCAACTAATAAAAAAGAGTCACGGGTCAATGACGTTGATGAGTCTGAATAACTCATCGATGTTAAACGGTTTATATAAAATTGTAATACCCATTTTTTTAGCATCTGCTTCATTTTTATTGGTAGCATATCCAGTCATGATTAATGAACGAACATCTGGATTGATATCGTGTATCATTTTAAACGCTGAAATACCGTCGAGTCGTGGCATCTTTATATCCATCAATATCAAGCCGTTAAATCCTTGTTTAACTCGATCAACAGCATCAAATCCATCATTTCCTGTCGTGACGTTAAATCCAGCATAGGATAGAATATCCTTCGTTGTTTCCCTTATACACGGTTCATCATCAACGATAAGAATATTCTTTTCATCCATGAATACATCTGACTAAACATTGCCTTATCAAGATTCCTATCATCAACAAACAAAAAAATTTTGATAGCAAAACGAACACCCTCTTACTGAACTGCCCTCGAACTATTGAGCCGTTTATCTCGTGCTACAGATGATAGGAGTATAGCGCGTATGCGCCTTATGCCATCCTACACTCACCCCATACGCACTTTTACTGAACAGTCATGAAATCATCCGCCTATTCGTGCTATGATCCATACCGTGTAGTGTGCATAGGAATACAGCGTCTTATGCAAAATATCTATGATGTTGTTGATGATGGTTACTGAACGTATCCTAAAATCATCCGCTATTACCGTGAAATTAACAAATAATAATTTAGAAGCACAGACGTTTATATTTCATAAGTTTTTACTCGTCCAAACGCGTGCACACCCATACTTCTATATCGCTATGACATTGATGGACATACGCTATGCACAATTACTAAACAGCCAATAAATTCATCAGCCTTTTATCGCCTATACTCCTATGGGGTGGGTGTGAGATGGACATAGGCGAGTCGGTCTGGATGCCTATTAACGTTCTATTAACAAGACATTAACTGTCAATAGGCAATAATATTTATAGAATGGGTAATTATGTTGGAATCATTAACAAAAAATATAAATAATTTGGATAATAATATCTCGATGATAAGGACATACCAATTTACAGATGAAAACCTATGTCGAAAGAACAAGAACAAAATCAAACAGAACTCTTGAAAAAGTTTCTTGATAATGGTGCTGATTGGCAAAAACTTGATACTGATGAAAAGGGTATCAAGATCGTGAGAATCAAGGCGACGAAGACTCGACCAGCGCTTCTTGGAATGGAGTTCAATCCGATCCATGAAGACGGCAGACCATATAAACGATTCGGTTTGATCGTTATATCAAAACAGGCGTTAACAGACTTCTTGACCTTGATGTCGAAGGATAACGTCTATCCGTTGTTCGATATTCTCGATACCTTGAATAAAGATGTTCTTAGCCAGAAAAAACAATTCGGCGTTCTCAAGTTTGAGTGATAGACATGAATTGTCCACAATGTAATACTCCGCTTTCAAAAACACTTGATGGACACGACTATGAATTGACAGATGGCGAAGTAGAGTTTGCGAAGGCAGTTTCTCCATTTCCAACATCGCCGGACATCATGAGAATGAAAGCAGCGATGTTTGAATTGAAATGTAGTCAATGTCACACATCATATACGTTCTGTTTATGTTGTAAACGGCTGGTTCCTCAAGGCGAACTCCATCGAGTGACCAAGAAGAAGTGGGAAGTTGTTGGTAGTCAACTAACACAATTGGACGGTGTTTACTCCGAGTATTATCGTTGTCCGTTTTGTGGATATTCTGTAGGCGGGTATCGTGAACGATATACCGGCGAAAATGATGGTGATCATGAGCCAGAATTCATTTGAAGATGATGTTCGTCGAGATTTGAAACGACTCAAGAACAGCGCTGACTACGGTAGTGAAAAACGAAACCGCGCTGAACGAATGCTCCGCGATCTCGATGATAACGATACTGACCGACTACAACGAGACGCCAATAATTATAAGCAGTTCGCGACCTTCAACGGCGACTTCGATGATGCCCAAAAAGCAGCGAAGTTAGCAAGGGATGTTCGTGACTTCACCGACGAAGAAGAACGACGAGAACAACGACGACGAGATGAAGAGTTGAATCGTCATCAATATATTCATGACGATGAAGAATACAACGATGAGTATTGATTTTTCTTTTTAATATCGATGTGATACTGATGTGGAGCGAATTGAACTCAAAAAAGGACTTGATCGATGTCATTCGGAAGTTAGAGAAGAGCATCGAGCAGAAGGATAAAGCCTACGACACGATATTGGCATCATATCGTTTCTATATCGAGATGATAACGAATCAATTAAAATTTAACGATCACATTGGCGAACTCATCCTTGAAAATGTTTGTCGAAACATTATAGGAACTAAGGATGAAGAACCATTCATTTTACATTTACAATTTAAAAAGAATACAAAACAAGCATATCACGGCGAATACTATGTTATGTCGGATGCTACAAAGAAAATAATTCAACATAACATTATGCCAAAACTCGATACAGCATTTCTAGAACATTTACCAGAGATGACAGCGATCTTGAAAGAAGGATTGATCGATGATGAACCAATCACGACAACAACGAGTGATGGTGTGAAATTCAACGGCAAGGAAAAGTTATTTAGAAAAGGTGACTTACTAACGCCCATCGGTATTCTTAAGTCAGCGACGTGGCTCGGTGGAACGCTTAATAGAAATGATTATGAAGCAATCATCGAGATAAATTACACGAGAAAAAACGTTAATGGAACGTTAATTGGTCATGAAAAGGAAATAGATGATGTTTGGAATGAGTCAATTCATTTATTAAAGAAATTAAACATCTTGATAGATGGAACTAAAGATAAAATAGTAGTAAAGAATCCACGAGATTTGATACACTTCTAAGGCGAATGAATGATGGCAATTACGTTAGAACGTGAAATACTCGCTCGATTGAAGGGATTGGACGAGAAACTCGACACATTGAGACAGTATCGCGATGAAAAAAGCACTATCGTTGAACAACTAACGAAACAACTCACTATGTCTCGTGAAATATTGAGACGGTTCACGAAATGTGGTAGTAATTGTGATGAATGTTATTACAATGATGATTGTAATCGTATAACGTTGGTTAGTGAGAAGAATGAGTGAACAAGATGATAGGATTGCTGAACTCGAGGCAGAAATTGAACGCATAAAACCATTTGAAGAATTCGTTAGAAAACATTATAGTGTGCTACGAACCCAACACGATGGCGTGTTTTCTGGTAAAATGTTCATCATCGATCAAGCAATGCACGATAGATTGGCAAGTGGTATCGAATATGACGTTAATGATCCACGTGGATTTGGCAGTCCAGATTTGTTATGTGTTCAAGATGGTAGAGGAATGTATTGTGGCGAATGTGCTTCGTTACGTCCCTGTGAACACGTTACATCTAGTGGATATTGTTCAATAAAGAAGGATTATAAATATCGTGATGAACCAAAATGTGATAATTTCATTGATTGGAAACAAACTTCTATTGAAACAGATGGTGAGCATCATGAGTGATGATGAAGATGAAAAATATTTTGATCCGACACGGGCAGAGATATGCGTTTTTTGTGGCAAAGCGATTGAACCCAACAGTGATGATGGCGAAGGACCTATCATTGACGATGATGGCGATATTTGTTTCATCGCGAAAATCTTGTCAGCATTCTACACCGATTCATACATCCTTGACATCGATGATTATGAAAAGGATTCGAGACGAGACATTTTTCACGGGAAGTGTTTCGATGATGCGGTTGTAAAAATGAAAGAAATGACGACTCATATTTCTCGTCTTGAAATGGAAAACGCTGCCTTGAAACGAAACAACGAACGACTCGAAAAGTCCTGTAGTCATTCATATGATCCAGCAGATACTGTGTAGGTGGATGAAAATCTCATGAGTGAACGACAAGAGTTCAAATCGAACACGTGTGAAACGTGCGCCGATGATAGATCGTGCATGTCACCAGCACCCAAAAAATGTAAAGCGTGGCAACCATCGGCGTGGTTCACGGTACTTCAGGCCGAGATGGACGAGAATGCAGCGCTGAAGGAGAACATCGAATCTGTCTTGTATATTTGGCGCACCTACGATGCATTGCCATCAACGACCGATGAGCAGATAGATAAAAAGAACGGCACGCTCCACGAGTTGTTTGATGAATTGAAACGAGTTGATAAATCATGAGCGAACGACCACAACGAAATGTGTTGCATACGTGCCCCGACGGACATTCGTTTGAAATAACGAACTCGAAATACGTTGAATGGTTAGAAAACGAGAATATCCTGCTAAAGAAACAGAACACGACCATCAACGACCAATTGGACGAGAAGGGTCACGCGTGGGAAGACGCTGAAGTCGAGATCGCTATGTTGAAGGAAAAACTCAGCAAAATCGAGACGACACTATCCGGTATGGAATCGCGGTGCATGGTATGGCATGAAATGAACGTCGTGATTAACCCTATTAGCGCGGAAGCCGTTCAATATCTGAATGGTCTCGCGGAACGCGAGAAGGCACGAAAGAAGAAGGTGAGTAAATCATGAGCAACGAACGACGAATATTCAACTATTCGGATTGGATGACTCCACAAGACCGAGAACGACTCGATGATAAATATCACGAAGCCGTGCAAGAAATCAAGGAACTGACAGATGAGTATAACATCTCGATGGATGAGAACGAGCGACTAAATAACGTGATTGCTGATAGTATCATCGAAACCCAGCAATTACGGGCGAAACTGGCCGATATCGAGGCTGATTCACCGGTTTCAATCATCAATGAAAACGTTGCGTTGATGTCCGAGATCGCATGGCTAACGAAACAATTGGAATTCACCGAGACGTGTGGAGAAACAGCACTCGCGGGAACAGAGATAGCCGTGTTGAAACTCCTTGTTAACATCAAGGAATTGCGGGCGAAACTGGCCGAGATGACCACGCGAAACGAACGCCTTAACTGGATACTCAAGGAAACCTACGAGTATATTCCAATGGAGGCGCAAGGCGAAGCGTGTAATATATTGGAATATGAGGAGCATCCCGCCGCGCCCTACATCGAAATGTCATACGACAAGGACGGAATCATTCAATATAAATCCGTTAAAGAAGATGCCGCGCCCGCCCCCGAGAAGCGCACCATTGCACCAAGCGAGCAAGGATTTGGTCATGATATCTCCGATGTCGTGGATGTCACGTCAGAGCAGCATATATTTGTATGTGGTGACTATGTGCGAACCATGAATGATGGATATCCATATCAAATTGAAGGTATCGTCATTAACGTTTCTAATGATGGAAAAGTTCGTATCAATGCAGATAATGTGATTTATGTTCGCAAAATTAATGAACTTGAATTGTTGAATGTAACGAAAAATGGAGATGAAACAAAATGACGGGACACTCACCAGAGGATTTTGATGAACCACTCTATGATGAAGGGCGCGTAAAAGTATATCGTGATGATAAACGACGATACGGCACAACGGAAGGCGCTCCTCAGTTGGACAGCATCGATATAAAGGAACGATACTTCGATAACTTCTATCCAGCAATGATCGAAAAAATCCAGCGAAAGAGTAAGGAGAAGGGCGATTTGTGGAATGATGTCAAGCAAATTCCGTATCTTTACAATGAACTCATCAAGCACGCGAAAGATGGAAAATGGCTCGATGTTGCCAATTTTGCGATGTTTCTCGATACATTGAATGCCCAACCGTTGCGATCGGATGATGATAAAAGGATTTGTAACGACAGTCAAACCATCAAGAATCTCCATCACGTCATCGAGCAGTTTCGTGCTGATAATGTCGAACTAATCAACATCATGAACCTACCGACATCAGAATCTCACGTTTTCATACCTAAGGATGAAATATTCACTTTCCTTGCATCACTACCTACATTGATCGAAACGAAGATCACCGAATACGAGAATTATTTAAATCGATATACACCTGTCCCGACTTTACCGGAACCGGCTGGCGTGAACGTTAATGGCCTGGCGGCAGAACCTACCGAATCTATAGGAATAGAAATTGTCGGTAACGGGAAAGCAGGTGAAATCGATGAAATTAAAAAGGAAATCGGTTTTAAAATCAACAAGATGTTCAGTCTTGAATCAGGTGTTCCGGAAGGTTTTATGGGAACGCTCGTTGCTGAAAAACAGCGTATCAATAAATATCGTGCTATTCTGGATGCATTGAAAAGAGAACTTGGGTTGCATTGCTGCAAGGGTTGTGGTTATGGTGTCGATGACGATAAGATCGTGTCAGCAGTTGTGAAACTCAAAAATGATCCGAAGGAACAAAATCATCGAGTGATCACGGTTTGCGGTTCGACACAGTATATAGAAGATATCAAGAAATGGGCGTGGGAACGGAAAAAATGCGGTGATATTGTCTTCTTCACACCGTTCACGAAAGAAGATACCGACGAACTCGAAGATTATCGCTTGGAGATGGAGTCCCAATGGTTTCAAATGATACGAATGGCCGATATCGTTTTTATTTTTAACAAGGATGGTCATATTGGAGAACACACGAAACTTGAATTGGAATATGCAAAATCAATAGGTAAGCCAATCGAATATCTTGAACTGGCAGGTAACGATACTGATATGCCAAACACTAATAGTATTTCAAAATCTCGTGAATTCGGAGAAGATATAGTTGATGACGAGGAATGAGAAATAATGAATCTTTCAAGCGAAGATTTTAATGAATTGAAACGATTGTTGGAAAAACGCCAGCGTTTGGATGATGTAACAATTCGTTATCCAGCGAGCAACCGTATCTTGATTTCGTTCGAGCATTCATACGGGAATTACACGAATCTCGTGTTTGATACATCAGCGCATCCGGTCATAAATGTCTCGTCTAAAGAAGATGTTGAGTGGGCTAAATGGGCACGTGAAGCCAATGGAGCGAAGAATGAGATCGTTGGTGACGACGTGAAAATGGGTAATATTGATTATCAAGAATTATGCACCTGTGGTCACGTTCGATTCAATCATTATGAGACTGGTGGAACTCATCGATGCGCCATTTGTAATAATTGCGTAGAATTTACTCCACGACTTGTATTCATGGAATCATACACAGAATTGGATAAAATGCCAGAAAATGCAATTCCAAAAGATGATAATATCGTTGAAACATCTCAATTCTTCAGTAATGTTGATATGATCGATGATAAAAATAAGAAGATCGCTGAATTGGAGACAATCATAAGGAACTTGAAAGAACACCCGATGATCATTTATCGAGAACTGGATGATGGTCATGAGCACGGGAAAGATCAGTATGGGTGAGTGAATCACGAGTGAACAACGAACGACTGATAAACAGTTAGTTGGTAAAATGATCACGTCGATCAAAGAAAAGGATGGCGAGATCGAGCAACTCAAGGAAAAAAATGAGCAACTCACGAATGAGAACGCCCGGCTCAACGCTGAGAATAAAGGATTCAGAGCGTTGGTGTTAGAAACAGCCCATATACGCGATGACGAAATAAAACGGCTCGAGGGCATCATCAAGAATATACAAGAACGAAACTCTGAAATGAAATACCAAATAGCGTTCAAGGACTGGAAACTGGGAGAATTGCATTGCCCAACGTGCGAAAGCACTGATTTGTCTCCACCGAATCAATATTGCACGAAACAATATGTTTGTAAAAAATGCAGTCTCCAATTCGACCCGGTAAAAGAATATGAAAACGTGGAACTTCCGGGCTTAGAAACGAAGGATGCCGCGCCGAAACCTTGTTTTGGGCAATTAGAAACGAAACCGGAATGTTTTCAATGCCCGGTTTATACATCGTGTTCTAAAATGGCATTTCCAGACGAGACGCCCGCCACGAATGTTCATCCATCGCGTGTTTGTCCGAACCTCAAACCCGATTTCACGTGCAGGTTGAACACGAGGGTCGAATGCAAGTGCCCGGCGTGCGGCAAGGCACATCCGAAATACGCACCGTATCGGAATGCCGCACCGCCTGCGGATTTTTTCGACATGGTTTCAAAACACACGAAATGTCCATCATGTGGTTGCACTGACGATATTTGGTTATCCTATCCAAACGACTACAGAATTGCTGAGTATAACTGCCATAGTTGCGGCAAGAAATGGATGTTGGATGAATCGATAGAAAAGGTGAACAATTTATGAACAAGGAAATGAAAGAACAATGGTTAAAGGCTCGTGGGTTTCATCATTGGGCGTGTTCAAATTGTGGTTCGATTTATGTTGCTGAAGTTCACGACGACGGATCGATAGAACCGACGATGTGGCGTTGTTCAAGTTGTGGATTCATCGTGTATGAAGAACATCGACGATTGGGTAACTATCATCATAAACGGAAAATCGTGGTCATACGTCATTGTGCTAATTGCGAATTAACAGTGGACGATCCATATCAATTGAATTTCGGCAAGTTAAAACAAAAAGGTGATGAATGATGGCAATCAGCATCGATGAATTGGCACAACTCCTTCACGAATCTGATCGTGAAAATCATGATAGTAACCCACGAATTAACACGTGCACCTATCGCGTTAAAGACAAACATAATCACGTAATCGTCTGCGATGGTGGCGGATTATGGGATGTCATGCACGACGGTGCTCAGTATCGACGGAAGGGCGAATTCTGTCCACGATGTAATGGAACGAGTGTTGAGCCATTTCATTCATGGACTGAATTGACCAGTGCTGAACGATTGAAATTGATCACGAGAGCCACGTTTTTACTCAATACACTCTTGATCTATCGTCGTGAGTTTGAACCAATCGCTGAACTCGAACGACTAACTGCAAAGATCGACGCGATTCGTTCAATTGAATGGACGAAGGTAGTGCATATAACAGAGACACAATACGCTAATATGGATCGTGGTGCTTGTGTCATTCATAAAGAAATTGAACGAATACTGGATGGAGATGATATTAATGAGCCAACAACAAAAATTTCAACAAAACACGTGTAAAACGTGTCAGAACGCTTGTGCTTTGAATACCATGGAAAAAATGGCAGAAACTGGGTATCAATGCTGGCATCCTGTTGGATGGTTCGTCGAGATCGAACGTCTTGACGAAATGATCAGCGGATTGAACGAAGATATAGAAAACTTAACGAAACAAAATTCAACCCTTCGTGACCAATTAAATGGGCAAACGACACTCTCCGACATCATTTGTATCGTTTGCCAAAAACCGCTCAGTATTCCGTTTGTCATGGGATTCGATGATCGTCCAATCGCTCACGCAACGTGTTGGGGTTTAAAATTCATTCCAAAGATGAAACAGTCTGCAAGTACCGAAATTAGCGATGAATCCGTGTCGATATCCGATGAACTGGATGACGTATCACTATATAAAAAGAAAACATATATCAAATGTGGTGTCTGTGGCGGAGATACACACGTACAAGAAAAAGTAAGAAAAGAAGGTAGTGTATATCGTTGTCACGGTTGTTCGATGAAGATTCAGATGAAAGTCAAATGCTCGTTGTGTGAAGGACGGGGATGGTTGAGTGATCAAGCAGGCGGGCAGACGGATGATTGTGAACGGTGCGATGGTGTTGGATATATCTGTTCGTGTGGTGGTAAATTGAAAATATTTAATGAAATATCGTTTATATGCAAAAAGTGTCATACAATATTTGAAAACGTCAATGATGGTAACTCATGATTTGTCCTAGTTGTGGTGGTCAAGGATATTTTGGAAATAAGTTATTTCACGATCGTTGCACTGAATGTCATGGAACAGGTCATATTCACGATATTGATTCGTTAGTGAAACGAATCGATGAGTTGGAAAGTAGGGTAAAAGCAATAGAAACAATCGAACAAAAACTTAATAAGATACGAACGATAAATGATGATCCGAACCAACGACGGTCAAATGCACGAATTGCTGCTGTGCTTGACTCACCAATCGAACCAAAAAATGATGATGCGAAGGACTGATCATGAGCAACGACGACGATGATTTCAGTTTTGTTGATGAATCCTTTGATGCGTGGTTGGAAAGCGGGCAGGCTGATGAGATCGATCCAGACACCGTGATCGAACGATTGCCGACGAAGTGGAAACAGAAAAACGGCGTGATCGTCAACATCGTTGATCTGGATGATCGTCACCTTGATAACATCATTTATTTGCTCCGATCAAGGTTAAGAACAAAAGGAAAGATGTTCAAGGCGATGATGCAAGAAAAGAAGCGTCGTGAGAACGATGAACAATAACTTCAAGAAATGGACGTGGAATCTCGCTAATGAAGGCGTTCCACAAGCAATGTTCGATGAACATAATGAAGCAGTCAAGGATAAAATTCGTAAACAATCACGAGATGAAACAAAAAGTGACAGATATTAGAGAGTGGTTTATTAACGAGATCAGCGAACGTGTGGATAATTTCGGATTGGCGAGCATCATCAATGAGCATAATAATACGATCAATTCGTTTAACGACAAGATAAAGAAATTAAACGACAAACTATCAAATCTACGATTCACGGGTCGATTACTTCAAAAAGAAAAGGCTATGCTCCAAGTCGAGAATGAACAACTCAAGCGGCGACTGTTAAATCCAGATGAGTTCGAAGAAGACTTAACAGATATAGAAGCAATTAACAGATTACCTAAATCTGATGGTAAGTGTCATCAAACTATCGACGAAGATAAACTCGTCAAGAACGATCATTCGTGTGGCTCGTGTAATAATCCTCACGTCGAGCCAGATTATTGCGCGGCGTGCCAGCGAAACTGCAAGGCATATTGGTCTAATACTGGCGACGACCCAAAGGACATTTTCATGAGAACGAGTTATCACGGAACGGATAATACTGGAGACGAATCATGATGGGTGAACGAACGTTCAAACGAATGGATCATGAATCACCAGATTATGTTTGGAAAGCCGGTGCCGTGAATGAATTGATCGATGATTATAACGCTGCCGTCGATAGAATCATCGAACTCACCGATGAACTCAATGAGATCAAGAAGGAAATCGATAATTGTCAACGTGCTGGATGTCCACTGAAGAAAGCACGAACAGTATCGGTCGGTCAGAAACTGGCAGACCTCAAGAAGTTACGACAGCAACGAGATGAATGCAATGAGCGAAAACGCGAATAGATGTGAAGGATGCAACCTTGACGGTCATTGTAAATGGATCGAGTTGGGCAACGGATATTGTGGGTTCGATGCGCCAGTATCAGTTGTGAGGGCGCTCATAAAAGAATACGGGAGTCAGATTCAACAACTCACGGATTTTCTTGATGATGAACGAAGTAACGATCTATACGAATATAGAGCGCTTGCAACGGGAGTTCCAGCATTCGACGAATTTTGGAAAGTAGAAAAGGTGAAAGGTGCTGACTATATAGAAGCGCTTGTTGAGTTCATCCAAGGTCTTGTTAGTAAAAACAACCATCTTCAATCCGACATCGATCAGTTAGCAGAACGTATGTGTAAAATTTGTTCGTGGAACGTTAAATTGGGTCAAGATGGTAGAAATTGTCGCATTCCACCTGATCGCTTACAGTCGTGTCCATTATATTTATTCACGACTGTTAAAGCAAAGTCTGATGTTCAACAGAAGGCAGACGCTGTTGAAGTCGAGCGTTTGAGAAGAATAATTCACGATGCGTATAATGCACCAATGTTAAACACTGCCTTGCATATTCTTGAGAATGGACTCGATATGACTGCTCAAACAGTTAGTGATAGCATCTGGAATGCAAAGAAACCCTTTTGTAAAAACGCTAATAGAGATTGTAGTAATTGTCCGAACTGTGCTCATTTCTCGCCAAAGGATTTCTTGACACAAGAACAAATCGAAAAAATAAACAACCATGAAGAAGTCATCATCGATGATGGTGAATATCTTGTGTCGAACATTCCCGACGAGACTGGCGCTTATACACGAGGACCAAGCAAGAAGAATGAATTAAATACCACTAACGATGTCGGATTGGCTGACCAACTCTGTAAATGTGGTCATACGAGACGTGAGCACATTGTCTTGGATATGGGAATGTCGCTAACGAAATGTCAGCACATATTTCCACCACCAGTATGCCAATGTAGTGGATTTGAACGTGCTGACGATACTAATAACGAGGTAGCAGAAAAATGAGTTTGATCGTGTTTGAAGGTATCGATGGAACTGGCAAAACAACGTGCGCTGATAAATTATTGGTGTATCTTGTTTCTAAGGGTTTGGATTGTGCAAAATTTTCCGAACCATCCCACTCGAAGTATGGAATGAAGATACGAAACGCAATGAATGGTGAAAAACGGTTGTCGGTTGAAAGGGAAACAGAATTGTTTGTCAAGGACAGAAAAGTTGACGTGAAGGAAAACATCAAACCGGCGTTGAAAGAAGGAAAAATAGTGCTTCTTGATAGGTATTATTTCTCGACTGCAGCCTATCAAGGTAGTAGAATGACGACGATTGAGTGGCAAGCAGCCAATTTGATCATCACTCGTAACGAACAATTCTCGCCAATTCCCGATCTCGTGTTGTTTTTCTTCGCTGACATCGATTCGTGTATCGAACGAATAGCGAAGGGCAGGGACATCAAGACGTACATGGAACGAAAGGATAATCTCATTCGTGTCAATGATATTTTCAAACTGATCCACGCAGAGATGCACGGTAAGTATAATTCGTTCGCTATCAATGCTAATCAAGACATCGAAACGGTTTTCAACGATGTCAAGGATATCACCGATACGTTTTTAGCCACGAGAATATCTTGATCGATGGTGATTCATCATGAGTTTAGAAGAACGAAAGAACATCGTTGAAAAAATCAAGCAAAATTCGTTGCCGTTCTTGGCAAACATGATAGAAGATATGGGATTCGATGTTGGCGAAATCAAGGGTAATAATATTCACTTCACGATAGACGGCAAGAATTACTACCTATACGTCAACGTGAATAGAGATCGAAAGAGTCACCAAGAAACAAAATATGTTGGTGGCACCGGCTGTTGTCAAAGCGTTGACGATTCCCCGTATGAGTCAGTTACCGTATATGATGAAGATGAATGATGAATGAGCAAACAGCGATCTGTGTGGGAACGAATCAAGCGACGACTTTTCGATTATTGTGTTATTTATGGAAACTTCGGTATCCATTGGAATTTTTCATTTCATTGTATTATGTGTTATTGGCGATTTTATAGGTGATAGTATGGATTCCGAGTCGAAAAATACAACCACGATAGAAATATCCAAGAAGACACGAGTCTTGCTTAAAATGTATTGTATTGACAACGAAATAACCTATGATAACGCCATAGAAACATTGATACAAACCACGAAGTTAGACATCAACGAAAACGCAATTGACTTATTAAATCTTTTTTGTCAAGTTAAACGAGTCAGTGCTAGTGAAGCAATCATACAACTAATTAAAAGGGAAATCAAGGAAGTCGTGATAACGAAAGTCGTTGATGATCAAGGACATATCATCGAGAGTATCACGGAAAATCATGAATGATACCTTTTTAAAGAAACGAACCATCTATCCCGATGATCGTCATGAGTTGTAAGGCTGAATCCAGCGAGATAGAGTTTCG